>JACCDW010903769.1_pt1 | contig 48320 bp, 39 predicted proteins | sample 7449781 | NCBI WGS metagenome assembly JACCDW01 (sample SAMN15323449, study PRJNA562643) | freshwater metagenome | isolation source: river surface water | place: USA:Blue River Watershed | collected 2017-08-18
AAGGGATGGGCCAGTTGGCTGGGGCAGAACCCTGATTTTCGCGTCTATCTTTCTGCACCCTTACTGAAGTCCGTGAAAGCATCCGGTGCCGTAGACTTTTTGGTGGCAGATTTGTTAAAGGCCGATCAGCTTTCCCTGTATTTTTCCGGCGCCAGTGACTTTACAGGCAAGCTGGACTGTAATGAGGTTAAATTGTATTTTACAGGAGCATCAGATATGGATGCGATGGGGAATTGCCAAAGTATAGAAGCAAATTTCACTGGAGCAAGCAAAATGTCTGCAGCAGCCTTGAAAGCAACAAATGCGAGTTTGAATGCTACGGGTGCATCCAACATCAGGATCAGTGTTTCTGGTACATTGAAGGCGAACGCTACGGGAGCAAGCAATATCACCTACTATGGCAATCCGACGGGCACCAATACTAGGGCTACCGGGGCAAGCAACATCAAAAAAGGAAACTGATTTTAACATAAACCTCCTAAATGCAAAAAGACAACCCAATGGTTGTCTTTTTTTGTTGCGAAGGCTGGGATCGAACCAGCGACCTTCGGGTTATGAGCCCGACGAGCTACCGCTGCTCTACTTCGCGATGTGGCTGCAAATGTACACCTAAATCTAATATGTTCAAAACAATTTTTACTGCGTTACCTTTGCAGGACTAACATGAGATCTGGATTTGTAAATATCATCGGAAAACCGAATGCGGGCAAAAGCACTTTGCTCAATGCTTTCATTGGGGAAAAACTAGCGATTGTCTCTTCCAAGGTGCAAACCACAAGGCACAGGATTCGCGCATTTTTAAACGGGCCCGATTACCAGATTGTTTTTTCTGATACTCCAGGGGTAATTGAACCCAAGTACAAGTTGCATGAAAAAATGATGCATGCGGTAAAGTCAAGCATGGAAGATGCGGATGTTTGTTTGCTGGTGGCAGACCTGAGGGATGACTTACTGGAGCTTGACAATATTTTTTCTTCCCTCAAAATAAACAGTCCCGCCATCCTTGTGCTGAACAAGTGTGATATGGTAAAAAAAGACCGTATTGAAATGGCAGAAGCCTATTTCAAGGACAAGCCATATTGCAAGAGGATTGTCACCATATCTGCAGCCTCAAAGTTGAAGGTTGATCAGTTGCAAAATGCCATCATTGAGATGTTGCCGGAAGGTGAGCCGTTTTATGATCAGGATGACCTTACCGATTTGCCGACCAGGTTTTTTGCGGGAGAATTGATCCGTGAAAAGATATTTGAATTGTTTGATGAGGAGATTCCTTATCAAGCGACTGTGATGATCTCAGCTTTTGAAGAAAAAACCACCTTGATCAAGATCGCAGCTGAAATCATAGTTCAACGTGAGTCACAGAAAGCGATTATTCTTGGAACAGGGGGAGCAATGATCAAGAAATTGGGTACCCTCTCGAGACAATCCCTTGAAAGTTTTCTGGACAGCAAGATCTTTCTTGAATTACATGTCAAGGTGAGGAACAACTGGCGCAACAATGAGCTTTATCTTAACGAATACGGATACAATGCGTAAAGACCGCTTCAGTCATGCAGTCCTTTTCGTTTCAATGAATATAGTTTTCTTGTTTGTTGGATCAGCTTCCCATGCGCAAACCCAGGGAGGAGCATCTTATTTGCCCGTGCCAGACCTGAGTGCTGCAACCTATACTTTGGCTGTTCATGAGGTTAATTTTGAAGGGGTGTCCAATTTAGGCAAACAAAGACTGTCTTATGATCAGGTAAAGGGAAGCCCTTTTTTCAATGATGAATTTCAGCAAGCTGAAATCTTCATGGCAGATGGGAGAAGCCTGGGTAAATACCTTGTCAAGTTCAATATGTTGACGCAGGAGTTTCATTTTTTGGGGAAAGACAAGGCGGAGATGGTGGTACCCAATGAGCTTGCCAGAAAAATTGTGCTGTATGATAAAGTTGATACAACCCTACAAAAAGCTGTTTTTGTGAGGACCTTGGATTTTACAACTTCCAATGGTAAGCCAATGGGTGAATATGCTGAACAGTTGAACAAAGGGGATGCCATTTTGTACAAAATATCGAAAAGAAATGTTGTAACGGCTGATTCACTTTTTGGCACATTAAAGCGATATTATTTTGGCACAACACATGCTTATTTTGTTGGCATGAATGGGCGCACAACACAACTGAAAAAACTTTCTGAAGATGCTGTCTTTACTGCCTTGCCAGCAATTGGCAAGTTGGAAGATTGGGCCAGGAAAAATAAAATAAATTTGAAGAAGGAAGATGGTGTATTGGCTTTGCTGCATCAATGGAATGCTTCCTTCAAAAAATAAACGATAGAAAAAACAATTATGTCTGGATTTACAGTAGCAATAGTAGGAAGACCCAATGTGGGCAAGAGCACTTTTTTTAACCGCATGCTTGAACAACGCAAGGCAATTGTGGAAGATACGCCTGGTGTTACCAGGGATCGTCAATACGGTGTGTCAGAATGGAATGGCAAGACCTTTAACATCATTGATACAGGCGGGTTTGTTCCGAATGGATTGGATGTTTTTGAAAAGGAAATACGCGAACAGGTGATGATCGCAGTGGAAGAAGCCAATGCCATCATTTTCATGACGGATGTAACAACCGGAATTACTACATTGGATGAAGCCATGACGGATATTCTCCGTGTTTCAAAAAAACCGGTCTTCCTGGCCGTCAACAAAGTCGATAACAATGCGCGCCAGCTTGATGCCACAGAATTTTATGCACTTGGGTTTGAGCACACGCATTTCCTTTCTTCCATGTCTGGAAGTGGAACAGGGGAGCTGTTGGATGATATTGCATCACTGATTGATGCAGATGTGGAAATTCCGGATGAGAATCTTCCCCGCATTGCCATCATTGGTCAGCCTAATGTTGGAAAGTCATCCCTGCTGAATGCAATGGTGGGTACAGAAAGAACGATTGTAAGTGAAATTGCAGGAACAACAAGAGATACCATCCATACCCATTATAACCTGTTTCAAAAGGAGTTGATTCTCATCGATACTGCAGGAATTAGGAGAAAGACCAAGGTGCATGAGGATATTGAGTTTTACTCTGTGATCCGTGCTATCAAGGCTGTGGATGAGGCAGATGTATGTCTGATGATGATTGATGCTGAAAAAGGAATTGCCCAACAAGACCTCAATATTTTTTCATTGGCAGTCAAAAAAGGAAAGGGAATCGTATTTCTTGTCAACAAGTGGGACACGGTTGAAAAGACTACCAATACTGCAAAAGACTACGAAAAAGAACTTAAAGCCAGACTAGCACCTTTCACAGATATTCCTGTCCTTTTCATATCAGCAAAAGAAAAAACAAGGGTTTTCAAAGTGGTGGAAACTGCATTGGAAGTCTATGAGAGCAGGAAGAGAAGAATACAGACTTCTGTTCTCAATGAAGAAATGTTGCCAGTGATTGAGGCATACCATCCTCCGGTAGTGCGCGGGAATACGGTGAAAATCAAATTCATCACCCAATTGCCTACGGCTGTTCCCTCTTTCGCATTTTTCACCAATTATCCAGATGACATCAAGGCGCCGTACAGGAATTATCTTGAAAACAAGCTGAGGGAAAAATTCAATTTCAAAGGGGTTCCCGTGAGGATCTTTTTCAGAAAGAAATAAATAAAAAGGAGGCGACTGGAAAGCCGCCTCCGTACTATTTATGACCCAAAACTATAAACTAGAATTTGTAATAGGCTGCCACCAGGAAGCTGGTGGCTGATCTTGCTCCAGTACCTGCTTTTGAGTAGAATACATTCTCTCCGGCAGACTCAAGGCGCAACTCAGGTACGATGGTGAAAGTTTTCAATTTGATATTGGCTGAAAGGGTATTGGCAAATATGCTTGCGCCTGATGCTGCTGCACCCAAAGCGGCCAATTGATTTTTGTCGTTGAAAACCTCAGACCTCAGGGTGATGCCAAATTTTTCTACTGGATCAAAATTAAGGTAGGTGGCAATTCCAGACCAAGAGGAAGCATCGCCATACACATTGCGTGATTGTGTTTTGATGTTGCAGACGGTACCATTGAGGCCAATATTGAATATGTCGCTGAGTTTTGCTGTCAGCACCAAATCAAATTGATTTGTTTTGGCAGAATCTGACGGCCTTTGGGCACCAACATAATTCAGGTATACTTTTACATCATCTGTAATCGCCTGGCTGAATTGGAAAAGCAGGGCTTTTTTACCTCCGTCTGGTGCTTTTCTGTAGTCTGTTGGATTGGCAAGGCCAATCATCAGGCCAGTACCTCCGAATGAAAGGTCAGCTTTGGCTCCGGTATGGAGGAATGGTCCGTAAGAAAACATGTAAGACATGCTGTAGTTCCTGTTTCCAAATGGATCAACCAATTCATAACCAACGTGGGTAGCCCAGGTTCCGGCTGTCAGCTTCAACCAGTCTGTTGCAGCGTATGCAACATAGAGTTGCTTTACACCGGCAAGAACACCCTCGTCATTGTAGGCAAATTCTTTTGCCCTTTTCCCGATGCCAAGGTCAGCAGTAAAGGAGAATTTCTTGGCGGTATAATCCATTTTGGCAGAGACCATACCCAGTGCAAATTTTCCAGTGCTGTTGGTAAAACTGGTCCTATTGTTTCCTGCGTCTTTGGCAAAGTCAGCCCTGAAATATCCATCTACTGATCCGCTGAAACTGAAGTTTGATTTCTTTGCTGCGGCTGAATCTGTTTGAGCGATTGCGTTGAAGCTGAGGGCCATTACGGCACCCATTACGTAAAGTTTTCGTAACATTGTTGTGGTTTTTAGTTCTAAAAAGAGGGTATGGCAGAGGCGAATGTTCTAGTCCAACACCGCCTTGCGCTGTACCCTTGTTTGTTGCATTATTGTCTTATCCCTTTTGAGGATTTCTGCCATATTTTTCATCGTGCTGTGAAGCATCCAAGCCCATTTCCTCTTCTTCCTCAGAAACCCTGAGTGGTTGGATAAGGTTGATGAACTTGAAGATGATGAAGGATACTACGAAGGAGTATACAACCGCAATACCCATGGCTTTCAATTGGGTAAAGAAGAATTCGGCATTGCCATAAAACAATCCATCGTTACCAGCACCATTTACTGCTTTTGTTGCAAATACACCGGTGAGGATCATTCCAACAATACCACCCAGTCCGTGGCAAGGGAATACATCCAAAGTGTCATCAAGATTTGATTTCTGTTTGTAGTAAACTGCAATATTAGAAATGATGGCTGCAATCACACCGATAAAAATACTTTGTGGGATTCCTACAAAACCTGCACCAGGAGTGATGGCAACCAGTCCTACAACTGCGCCAATGCAGAATCCCATGACGGAAGGCTTCTTGCCTTTCATTACATCAAAGAACATCCATGAAAGTCCTGCTGCAGCTGCTGCAGTATTGGTCGTAGCGAAAGCAGATACAGCCAGTCCATTGGCACCCAATGCAGAACCTGCGTTGAAGCCAAACCATCCAAACCAGAGCAGTCCAGTTCCAATCAATACGTAAGGAACGTTGGCTGGAGGAATTTCAACACCTTCCATGTGTGCTTTCCTGCGCTTGAGGACCAATGCTCCAGCGAGGGCTGCACAACCTGCAGAAATGTGTACTACGGTACCACCTGCGAAATCAAGGGCACCCATTTTGAACAGGAATCCTTCTGGATGCCAGCTCCAATGGGCGAGGGGAGCGTATACCAATATGCTGAACAAAATGATGAAAAGGATATAAGAGGTGAACTTTACACGCTCAGCCAACGCACCAACCACCAGTCCTGGGGTGATGATGGCAAACATCAACTGAAACAAGGCGAACAAAGATTTTGGAATGCTGGGAGCCAAGGACCAAGGCGCGGCGTTGGCTACATCCTTGAAAAAGAAATTCGTCATTGGGCTTCCAATGAATCCACCTACTGAATCACCGAAGCAGAGGCTATACCCAAAAGTGACCCAAATGACAGTAACCACACCTGCAGCCACGGTACTTTTGATCATGGTAGAAATTACATTCTTTCTGTGAACCATTCCGCCATAGAAAAAAGCCAAACCAGGGGTCATTAGAAATACCAGTGCTGTTGCAATCAAAATCCATGTGATGTCAGCTCCATTATAAACCCCTTCTTTGTCCTCAAAGTTGGGCAATACCGGAACGAAAATTGCTGCGATGGCAATGATTGCCAACACCAGGAAAGGGAGCTTGTCTCTTAGTGATTTTGAATTCATTGTTGAATAATTTTGGTTAATAGATCAATTATGATGACAAATATAAAAATAATAATATAAAATATCATAAAAGGTTTATATATAAATAAATGTAATATATACCATAAAATGATAAAATATATTGTAAATCAACTAATTATACATTAAATTCATATTTTTTGATAAAAAATAAATTTTTAATATAAATACATATAAATATATATAATATATAAATAATTGAAAAAAATAGGCCAGTATGAAACTGGCCTTAAAATAATTGAATCCTGGTTTGTTTAGATGAGCAAACTGCTGTCTTTTGATTCTAAATAGGAAATCCCCATCAGGAACTCATCCACTTTTCTAGCACATTCACGTCCTTCACTGATGGCCCAAACAACCAATGATTGCCCCCTTCTCATGTCGCCGCAGGCGAATATTTTACCAATGTTCGTTTTAAACTCTTTCTCTGTTGCCCTGACATTGCCCCTTTCGTCCAGTTCAATATCCAAGGTATCCAGCATGCCTGTTTTTTGAGGAGCCACAAATCCCATGGCCAACAATACCAATTCACATGGAATGATTTTTTCAGAGCCTGCACGCTCGGTGAATTTGCTGGGTCTTCCATCTTCTGACTTCCATTCCAGTTCTACGGTTTTAAGTGCTTTGAGGTTGCCATTTTCATCTCCAATGAATTCTTTTGTGGCAACAGCCCATTGCCTTTCACAACCTTCTTCATGTGAAGTGGTGGTTTTCAGTACCATGGGGTAGGTTGGCCATGGCATAATGGGTGTCCTGCTTTCAGGAGGCTTTGGCATCAGTTCAAACTGGGTGATGCTAGCCGCACCTTGCCTGTTGGAGGTTCCAACGCAATCACTTCCGGTATCTCCACCACCAATCACCACCACATGTTTTCCTTTTGCGGACAGGAGGTGATCCAATACATTGCTTTCAATATTTTTTTGCGCCAGTGGATCACTGCCAGCAACCAATTTATTCTGTTGTTTAAGGAAGTGCATGGCATAATGCACGCCATTCAATTCTCTTCCGGGAATAGGAAGGTCCCTGGGTATGGTGGATCCACCTGCCAACACAACGGCATTGTAGTCTCTTGTCAGATCATTGATGTTAACATTAACACCTACATTGGCATTGCATTTGAAGACAATCCCTTCTTCTTCCATCAGGGTAATTCTTCTGTCAATGACATTTTTTTCCAGTTTAAAATCTGGAATGCCATAGCGCAGTAGACCGCCGGGTTTTTCATCGCGCTCAAACACAGTTACATGATGGCCTGCCTGGTTCAATTGTGCTGCCGCAGCAAGACCAGCAGGACCACTGCCAATCACCGCAATTTTTTTGCCTGTTCTCAGTACCGGTACCTTGGGTTTTACGTATCCTTTGTCAAAGGCAATTTCAATGATGTGTTTCTCAATTTCCTCAATGTTTACCGGTGGCTGGTTGATCCCCAGTACACAAGCGCTTTCACATGGTGCAGGACAAATCCTGCCTGTGAATTCAGGAAAGTTATTGGTAGAGCTGAGTATTTCGTAGGCCTCTTCCCAACTTTCGCGGTAAACGGCGTCGTTGAACTCTGGTATGATGTTCCCAAGAGGGCATCCGCTATGGCAAAAAGGAACGCCGCAATTCATGCATCGCGCAGCTTGTTTGTTAAGTTCCTGCGGCTCGAAAGGTTTTACGAATTCATTGAAATGCTGAACCCTTTCTGTGGCAGGGGTTTTAGATGGACTGACCCTGGTATATTCCAAAAATCCTGTAGGCTTTCCCATTGATGAGGTTATTTGATGATTGCAGTTGTTCCGGCTTTCTTCATTTGCATCACTTTCTTGTAGTCGCGCGGATATACTTTAATGAATTGATTTTTTTGATTGTCAAGATCGCTCAACAGGAATTTTGCGACAGTACTTCCGGTGGTGGCTACATGCTCGCCCAGGAGTGATTTCAATGTTTCCATGTCATCATCCCCAATCGGATCGAGGTCTACCATTTCCATGTTGCAGTTTTCACTGAATTGACCAAGGATGTCGTATACATAGGCAATACCGCCACTCATTCCAGCGGCAAAATTCCTGCCTGTTCCTCCCAGCACTACTACGGTACCTCCGGTCATGTACTCGCAGCCATGGTCGCCAACACCTTCCACAACAGCTGTAGCGCCTGAATTCCTTACGGCAAATCGTTCTCCTGCTTTACCACGGATAAAGGCCTTTCCTGAGGTAGCACCATAGAAGGCTACGTTACCGATCAGGATATTTTCTTCAGCCACGAATCCCGATTCCTTGTGAGGGTAAACGATCATCTTGGCACCACTCAATCCCTTTCCGAAATAGTCATTGGCATCGCCCTCCAGTTCCAGTGTTACACCGCATGTGTTGAAAGCGCCAAAACTCTGTCCGGCAGTTCCTTTAAACTTCAGGTGAACAGTATCTTCGGGTAATCCGGCAGCGCCGTATTTTTTGGTGATCTCATTGCTGAGCATGGTTCCTGTGGTCCTGTCGGTATTCTTGATTGGAGAGCTGATCAGCACCTTTTCTTGCTTTTCCAATGCAGGCGCGGCCTCTTCTATCAATTTCCAGTCGATCACACCTGCAATGCCATGGTCTTGTTCTTCTTGTTTGTACAAGCCAGTAAATGCATCTGCGGGTTCCTTGTAAAGGATGGGAGACAGGTCAAGTTTGCTGTATTTCCAATGGTTGATGCCTTCTCTTACTTTCAATACATCTGATTGTCCAACCATTTCCTCAATGGTCCTGTAACCCAGTTCTGCCATGATTTCCCTCAGTTCCTGCGTAAGGAATTGAATGAAGTTGACAACATATTCCGCTGCTCCATTGAATCTTTTTCTGAGTTCAGGATCCTGCGTGGCAACGCCAACTGGGCATGTATTGAGGTGACATTTGCGCATCATGATACACCCTTCCACTACCAGTGCGGCGGTTGCAACGCCCCATTCTTCCGCGCCCAAAAGCGTGGCAATGGCGATGTCCCTTCCTGTTTTCAATTGTCCGTCCGCCTGAACAGTAACCCTGCTGCGCAACTTGTTTTTTACCAGGGTCTGGTGGGCCTCGGCCAGTCCAAGCTCCCAGGGCAATCCTGCATGCCTGATGGAACTTACAGGCGAAGCGCCGGTTCCTCCATCATTGCCTGAAATCAGTACCACATCTGCTTTAGCCTTGGCAACGCCTGCAGCTATGGTTCCAACCCCGGCTTTGGATACCAGCTTTACGCTGATCCTGGCCTTTCTGTTGGCATTTTTCAAATCAAAGATCAACTGTGCCAAATCTTCAATCGAATAAATATCATGGTGTGGCGGAGGAGAAATCAAGCCTACGCCAGGCGTTGAATGCCTTACCCTTCCAATCCAGTCATCTACTTTATGGCCGGGCAATTGTCCGCCTTCTCCAGGCTTGGCTCCCTGCGCCATCTTGATCTGCAGCTCATCCGCTTCAGTCAGGTATTGGCTTGTTACACCAAACCTGGCAGAGGCTACCTGTTTGATCGAAGAGCGCATGGAATCACCATTCTCCAAAGGCTGGTAACGGATCTCGTCTTCTCCGCCTTCACCGGTATTGCTTTTTCCACCCAGCCTGTTCATTGCAATGGCCAATGTGGTATGTGCTTCCCAGGATATGGATCCGAAAGACATTGCACCTGTGGCAAATCTCTTGTAAAGGTTCTCTGCTGGTTCAACTTCATCTATGGAAATCGAAGGCCTTAGCGGATTGAACGCAAAAAGACTTCTTAGCGTACAGGCTTTTTCGCTCTGGTCGTTGACGAGTTTTGAATATTTTTTGAATGCGGAATAGTCTCCGATGCGAGTGGAATGTTGAAGCAGGTGGATGGTCTGTGGGTTAAAGAGATGGAACTCACCTTTTCTTTTCCACTGATAGATGCCACCGACCGGCAGTCTGTCAACAGGAATGCTTTTTTTGCTGAAGGCAAGCGAATGTTTGACCAATGCTTCCCTGGCAATCTCATCGAGGCCCATGCCTTCAATGCGAGAAACAGCACCCGTAAAGCACTTGTCGACCACTTCCTTGTTGAGGCCGATGATTTCGAATATTTGGGCCCCTTGATAGGATTGAAGTGTGGAGATACCCATCTTGGAGAATACCTTCAACAATCCTTCGTTAACTGCTTTGATGTAGTTTTTCTTCAGCAGTTCGGGATCAAGATCAGTATCAATCTTGCCATGCAAGCGCATGTCGCGGATGGAAGACAAAGCCAGGTACGGGTTGATGGCCGTAGCACCAAAACCAATCAAGCAGGCGAAATGGTGCACTTCCCAAACGTCTCCTGCTTCAACAATAATACCAACTTTTCCGCGGTATCCTTTGCGGATCAGGTGGTGGTGAATGGCGGCAGTGGAAAGCAGGGAAGGGATAGGAGCATGATCTGAGTCGATGGCCCTGTCTTGCAAAACCAGCACCTCAAATCCATCCTCTACAGCATCCACCGCATAGCGGCAGATCCTGTCCAGGGCTTTTTTGAGTGTTCCGGGCGTTCCGTCTGCCCTGAAATAACATTGCAGGGTCTTGGCCTGGAAGATGCCGGTATCAATGCTTCTGATTTTTTCCAGGTCCTTGTTGGTCAATACCGGATGCTTGAGGGCAACTGTATGACAGCTCAAGGGATCCTCGATCAGCATGTTTCCGTTGTTGCCCACAAAAGATGCCAAGGACATGACCAATCTTTCCCTGATCGGATCAATCGGTGGATTGGTTACCTGTGCAAACAGTTGTTTGAAATAGCTGCTCAGGTGTTGGGGTTGTTCACTCAAGATGGCAAGCGGCACGTCTGTACCCATCGAGCCAATTGGCTCCTTTCCATCCAAGGCCATGGGAGCAATGATGTTGTCAAGGTCTTCTGAGCTGTAGCCAAATGCCTTTTGGTATTTGAATACCTGTTCATGTTCCAGGTGGGTGAACATGACCCTCGGCTCAGGCAGTTCATTGAGCCTGATTTTGTATTTGTTGAGCCATTCGCCATAGGGCTTTTGGCTACAGATGCTTTTTTTGACTTCATCATCGCTGATGATGCGTCCTTCCTCAATGTCAACAATGAACATTTTTCCGGGCTGTAACCTTCCGTTTTCAATGATCAATGAGGGATCAACAGGAAGTGCACCAGTTTCAGAAGCCATGATGACCCTGTCGTCTGAAGTTACACAGTACCTGGAGGGCCTTAGTCCATTTCTGTCCAGTGTAGCACCGATCATCCTTCCATCAGTGAAAGAAATGGATGCAGGTCCATCCCATGGTTCCATCACAGAGGCATGAAACTCATAGAAGGCTTTCTTTTCAGGGTCCATGCTCTCGTTGCCGTCCCAAGCTTCAGGAATCAGCATCATCATGACATGTGGCAAAGACCGGCCAGTCATGGTGAGCAGTTCCATCATGTTGTCCAGGCTGGCGGAGTCACTCTGGCTGCCTGAAATCAACGGCAGGAGCATGTCCATTTCCTCTTTTGAGAAATAGGGGGAGGTGTAGCCTTTCTCATTTGTCTTGATCCAGTTCAGGTTGCCCTGAAGTGTATTGATCTCTCCATTGTGCGCGATGAATCGGAAAGGTTGGGCCAGTTTCCAGGAAGGAAAAGTATTGGTGGCGAAACGGGAATGCACCAGTCCGAGTGCACTGACAACTTTTTTGTTGTTGAGGTCTGGATAATAGGTTCTCACTTGCTTGCTGGTGAGTTGTCCTTTGTAAACAATCACCTTGTAAGAAAGCGATGCAATATAAAAGCCAATCGGATCCTTTTTGACGCTGTTGTTGATAAGGTGGCTGGCGTAGTTTCTCAACACAAAAAGCTTTCTTTCGAAGGCCATTGGGTCGGAGATATGGTCTGGGCAGGCAACGAAAACCTGTTCAATTTCTGGCTCAACTGAACGGGCGGTGAAGCCAATATCTTCTGGGTTGACGGGAACTTTTCTCCACGCAAGTACCTCAAGACCAAGCTCTTCTGCGGTTCTGCTAAAAATGTCTCTGCATTCTTCCCTGAGCCTAATCTCCCTTGGAAAGAAAACAGAGCCAACGCCGTAACGGCCAAAAGCAGGAAGGTGAACACCCATTTTAAGGCATTCGTCAAAAAAGAAGGCATGGGGTGTTTGGATCAGGATACCGGCTCCATCGCCGGTATTGCTCTCGCATCCACAGGCACCCCTGTGTTCCATGTTTTCAAGAATGGTTAGGGCATCAGAAACCACCTGGTGATTTTTGTTTCCTTTGATGTTGGCTACAAAGCCAATGCCACAAGCATCTCTTTCAAATTCCGGACGGTATAATCCCCGATTTCTTGCCATAAGAAAGCAGTTTTTTGATAAAATCTATTGAATAGATCTTTTGGGTAAATAAAATCTAAGGTAGGGGCAAGCTGTCGCTTGAATTTACGACAAGTCACCCATTTTAAGCATAAAATGAAGAAAAAAATCTAAAAAAATATCAGCTTAGCGATCTATTCGGCATAGCTGCTTACAGGTTCACAGGTACAAACCAGGTTCCTGTCGCCATAGGTATTGTTTACCCTGGCAATGCTGGGCCAAAATTTGTTGCTCCTGATCCTGTCTTCAGGGAAGGCTGCTTTTTCCCTTGAATAGGGCCTGTTCCATTCATTTCCACAGATATTGGCCATGGTATGGGGAGCTCTTTTCAAGACATTGTCTTTTTTGTCGGCTTGCCCTTCTTCAATTTCACGGATCTCGTTTCTGATAGCAATCATGGCATCACAGAACCTGTCCAGCTCACCCTTGTCTTCACTTTCTGTTGGCTCAATCATAACAGTGCCTGGTACAGGGAAACTGAGGGTCGGCGCATGGAATCCGTAATCCATCAATCGCTTTGCGAGGTCTTCTGCCTCAATATCCGCAGATTTCTTGAATGGCCTGAGGTCTACAATGAATTCATGTGCGCAAGTGCCGTTTTTACCCAGGTACAAGACATCGTAATGGCCTGTGAGCCTTGCCTTCATGTAGTTGGCGTTGAGGATGGCATATTCGGTGGAGGCTTTCAGGCCATTGCCGCCGAGCATCCTTATGTAGCCGTAGCTGATCAACAAAATGCTGGCACTTCCAAATGGGGCGCCACTCACGGCAGTATTTCCTTTGGTAATGTCCAATTCAGTTCCTGAGGTTTGGGTATGCCCTGGTAAGAAAGGTGCCAAATGGGCTTTCACGCAGATCGGTCCCATGCCGGGACCGCCACCACCATGAGGAATGGCAAAGGTTTTGTGCAGGTTCAGGTGGCAAACGTCTGCACCAATCAGGCCCGGTGCTGTTAGTCCTACCTGGGCATTCATGTTGGCTCCGTCCATGTAGACCTGGCCGCCATGGCTGTGGATGATATCCGTAATGTCTTTGACCGTTTCCTCATAAACACCATAAGTGCTTGGATAGGTGATCATGATGCCTGCGAGGTTTTCGCTGTGCTGGATGGCCTTTTCGTTGAGGTCTTCTACATCGATGTATCCATTTTCCAAGGCTTTTACCACAACCACTTTCATGCCAGCCATCACAGCAGATGCTGGATTGGTGCCATGTGCAGAAATGGGTATCAGCATCACATTGCGGTGGTGGTCTCCACGAGACAGGTGATATCCCCTGATGGCCAGGAGTCCTGCATATTCTCCCTGTGCACCACTGTTGGGTTGAAGGCTGCAGGCATCAAAACCGGTCACCTCACAGAGGTATTTTGACAACTCATCCAAGACGAACTGGTATCCCTTCGTTTGTGCAGCTGGAGCAAAAGGATGAATCTGTCCCCAACATGCCCAACTCAATGGCATCATCTCTGATGCTGCGTTCAATTTCATGGTGCAGCTTCCTAAAGAAATCATAGAGGTGTTAAGGGATAAGTCTTTGTTTTCCAATGACTTTATATACCTCATCATCTTACTTTCGCTGTGGTAGGTATTGAAAACTGGATGTTGCAAATAAGCTGAACTGCGTCTCATGTTGGCAGGAATATTGGAGAGACCTGCAGATGCGGCAAAGTTCAATTCAGCCTTTCCTTCTTTATCGAAGCAGGCAATGACAGCATTTACATTGCTGGTATTGCTTGTTTCGTCAAAACTGATGCCCACTGTGTTATGGTTGATGAGCCTGAGGTTGATATTCTTTTCGGCGGCTGCTTCAACAATTTGTTTTGCATCGGCTGTAATGATGGCGATGGTATCAAAATAGGTTGATGAGGCCAGGGTATAGCCTAGTTTTTCTAGGGCAGTGGCAGTTGCATGGGCAAACATGCTGGTTCTGGTCGCAATGTTTTTGAGGCCCTCAGCTCCATAATAAACGGCATACATGGCGGCCATGTTGGCCAGCAATGCCTGGGCCGTGCAAATGTTGGAAGTGGCTTTCTCTCTTTTGATGTGCTGTTCACGGGTTTGGAGCGCCATTCGCAATGCCCTGTTTCCATCAGCATCGATGCTGATGCCGATGATTCTTCCCGGAATATTGCGTTTGAACTCATCCTTTGTGGCGAAGAAAGCGGCATGTGGACCGCCATATCCCAATGGCACGCCAAAACGTTGTGCTGAACCGCAGGCAGCATCTGCCCCAAGCTCACCGGGAGCTGTGATCAGGGTGAGGGCCAACAGGTCTGTTGTCATGACAACATATCCGCCAATGCTGTGCACTTGGTCAATGAAGCTTTTGTAGTCCTTCAATTCACCAATGTTGTCTGGGTATTGAACCAAGGCACCAAAATACAAGTTGTCTAAAGTGGTACTTGAGAAATCCCCTGTAACTATTTCAATTCCAATTGGTAATGCTCTTGTTATTAAAAGGTCAAGTGTCTGTGGGAAGCAGTTTTGGTCCACAAAGAACTTGGGCCTTTCGATGTTTTCTTGCTTGTTCAATGCATTGAAAAACATGGTCATGGCCTCAGCAGCTGCAGTTGATTCATCCAGCAGGGAGGCATTGGCGATAGGGAGACCTGTCAGGTCGCTGACCATGGTCTGGTAGTTCAAAAGGCTTTCCAACCTGCCCTGGGCAATCTCTGCCTGGTAGGGTGTGTATTGGGTATACCAACCTGGGTTTTCAAAAATATTCCTGAGTATGACACTGGGTGTATGGGTTCCATAGTATCCCTGACCGATGAAATTTTTGGCAACAATATTGGTTTCTCCGACGACACGAATGTGCTCAAGATAAGCCGCCTCACTCATGGCAGGAGGAACATTCAATGCATTGTGGTTGACGATGTTCGGAGGAACTGTTTTTTCCACCAGTGCGCCAAGACTAGGCTCACCAATGGTGCTGAGCATTTCTTTTTCCTCGCTGGCTGATGGTCCTATGTGCCTGCTGCTGAATTCGTTTTCCTGCTGCGTCAAAAGATTCATGGATGGGTCTTTATTCGTTAGAAATGCAAAATAAAATGCCGCAAATTGTCAGGGTGCAAATTTAATCAGAAGCAGGCAGTATATGACGACTTTGTAGACCAAAAAAACAGAATGTGGATTAAATGGTGAAACAGTAGTTTGGCGTTTGTTTAGGTTTTATTTTTGGGGTATGGCTGATGGATTATTGATCAATTGGGAAAAGCAATCTCAGGCGCATGCAAAAGCCTACAAGGCCTTCCTGCAAAGGGTAAACAAAAACCAGGTATTGAAGCTGCTTCCAGGGTTACATGAGGAAGCCTTTGAGCAGGTAGATTGCCTTACCTGTGCCAATTGCTGCAAAAATTATTCCCCCCGTTTCAAAACACCAGACATCAAGAGGATCAGCAAGGTCCTGGGATTGAGGGAAAGTGTCTTTATCGATACTTATCTCAACATTGACACTGATGGGGATTATGTGCTGAAAACCAAGCCCTGTCCATTTCTTGGGTCAGACAACCATTGCTCCATTTATGAAGACAGGCCATCTGATTGCAGAAGATTTCCGTATACAGACGAGGACGTATTTGTTAAACGGCAGGCCCTTACGGTAAAGAACACATCTTTTTGCCCTGCGGCTTATGTAGTGATGGAACGCCTGATGCAAGAGATCAAATAGGCGTCAATAATTGATTTTTCTAATGGCTGGTGTCTTGAACCAGGTATAGACCACGATGCTGATGGTCATCATTCCTCCAAATACTACAGACGGAATTACTCCCATTAGCCTTGAGGCAAATCCACTCTCAAAGGCGCCGAGTTCATTGGATGAGATGACGAATATGCTGTTCAGTGCAGAAACCCTTCCTTTCATTTCTTCTGGAGTCCTGGTTTGCAGGATGGTGGAGCGCACGATCATGCTGATGCCATCCAGCAATCCAGACAGGAAAAGGGCGGCAAAGGATATCCAAAAAACAGTGGAAAGGCCAAAGATGATCATGGTCATGCCAAAACCAGCTACGCAAAGAAGCATGATCTTGCCCTGGTCTTTGCGCATAGGAACAAAGTTGACGAACAACATCATCGCTATGGCACCTATGCCAGGTGCTGATCGAAGTATACCCAGCCCTTCAGCACCTGTTTTCAAGATGATTTCCGAGAAATAGGGAAGCAGGGCAGTGGCGCCTCCAAAAAAGACGGCAAACAGGTCGAGGCTCAATACACCAAGTATTTCTTTGGTGTTCCAGACAAATCGAAACCCTTCCTGAATGCTTTTCAGCATGGGTTCACGTGGAATGGTGAAAGTGGGTGGTTTGGGCCCAATCAAGAAAAAAAATGCGATGGAAAAAGAGAGGAGTACCACCATCAATGAAAAGGTAAAGGTGATTCCCATGGCTCCATAAAGGATTCCTCCTATTGCTGGACCGCCCACACCGGCAATTTGCCATGAACTGCTGTGCCAGCTGATGGCGTTGGGAAGTTCGTTTTTGGGAACCAGGCTGCTCACCAAAGCGAACGAGGTAGGGCCGCTGAATGCCCTGGCAATTCCGGTGCAAAAGGCGATGAGGTAGATGTTGATCAGGATTGTCGTTTGGCTGAATCGTTCTGAAGCATGTTCACTGGTGATGTAGGTAAACAGGATGGTCAGCAACAGGTTTCCTGCTATGCTCAGGTGCAGCAGTTTTTTCTTGTCTGTCCTGTCAATGATGTAACCCGAATAGATGGCCATGATCACAGCAGGAACAAACTCAACCAATCCTATCAACCCAATGCTGAATGGATCTTTGGTCATTTCGAAAACCTTCCAGCTGATCAGGGTGGCCTGCATGGTCAATACCAGGATAAAGAAAAACCTGCCCAGGATATAACTCCTGAATTCCGGATAGTGGAGGGCCCCAAAACTTTTGTGTTTCAGAAATTTGAACATCCTTGCAAATTTCGGTTATTGTTGCAGACCTAGATCAGGGAAGGGAAATAAAATGTTGTCCATCCTCATATTCTTTTTCAAGCGCATCCAGGATGGTATCAAGGTGTTTGGGATTGCCGATGAAATCTGCATTGCTGGTGTCAACAAACAGCGTTTTCATGTTGTGCTGTTTGATGTAATGCGTATAGGTTTGCTGAATATTGTAGAGATAATCGTTCTGGATATTCTGCTCATAAGGACGGTTCCTTTTCTTGATGTTCTCCTGCAATTTGCTCACAGGGGAGTGCAGGTAGATCAGCAGCTCCGGTTGTATCATCTGATTGTGCATGATATCAAATAGCCTTTGGTAGAGCCTGAATTCATCATCCGGAAGGTTTACTTTGGCAAACAACAGGCATTTGGTAAAAAGGTAATCAGAAATGGTAAGGGTCCTGAACATGTCTTGTTGTCCTACCAGGTCTTTTTGTTGTTTGTATCGTTCTGCCATGAAGAAGAGTTCAACAGAAAAAGCATATTGAGCAGGGTTGTCATAGAACTTGGCCAGAAAAGGATTGTCGGCAAACTCTTCGAGGATGAGCCTGGCGTTCAGGTGTTCTGCCAAGAGATTGGCCAGGGTTGTTTTCCCCGCCCCAATATTGCCTTCAATGGTGATGAATGTATACTTCATTTTGAAAATTGTCTTACTTCAAGATTGTCTGGGCAGGTATCATGCAGTTCCTGGATGGTTTTGTGTAATGCTGGGTCTGTTTTTGTTGGGTTCAACTCCAACAAAGGGATCAGGGCAAACTTTCTCATGTAAATTCTGGGATGAGGAATGGTCAGGTTGGGAAGGTCAACCACATCATTTTCATAATAAAGGATATCGATGTCAATATTCCTTTCCCCGTTCTTTTCCTTGCGAAATCTTCCCATTTGTTGTTCAATCTGCAAAATGCGGGCCATGAGTTTCTCTGGTTCCAAAGCAGTATGAATGACGGTTACCTGGTTGAGAAAGGCTGGTTGGTCTTCTTTGCCCCATGCGGCAGTTTCATAGACCGCGGAGTTTTGGGAGATGGGTCCACATTGCTGGGAAATCAGCCTCTTGGCTTCCTCTAAATAGTGGAAACGGTCTCCTATATTGCCACCTATCAGTAAATACACTTCTTTCATAAATAGATCCCGCTTCGGCGGGTAAAGTTCTTTAATTTCGCCTTCTAAACCCATTTGCAGTGAAAAGTTTTTTCAAAAGTTTTTTTGCATCCTTGTTGGCATTGATCATTTTCTTTGCCCTAATCTTCTTGTTGTTCTTTGGGATTGCTGGGGCTTTTCTTGCATCCGAAAAAGTATCAGTTGAAGGAAAATCAGTTTTGGTGATTGATCTGTCAAAAGAATACAAGGACAGAACCATAGAAGATCCAATTGCAGAGATTACTGGAGATGATCTTCAACCGGATTTGAATACGGCCATCAAATTGATAGAAAAAGCTTCAAAGGATTCATCTATTCGTGGGGTCTACCTTTTGTCAAAGGACAATACCAATGGTTTTGCGGGATCATCAGAATTGCGCAAGGCATTGATGGCATTCAAATCCTCTGGAAAATTCATCATTGGATATGCAGATTATATTTCCCAGAAGGCTTACTATGTTGCCAGTGTGGCCAACAAGGTTTATTGTCATCCCAAGGGCATGTTTGAATGGCAAGGCATGTCTGTAGAATACATGTTTTTCAAGAACCTGATTGACAAACTGGAGATCAAGCCACAGATTTTTTATGCAGGAAAATTCAAAAGTGCAACCGAGCCCTTCAGGACAACTTCCATGACAGAGGCCAATAAAGAGCAGACCAGTGTATGGTTGAATGATATTTATGATGAAATGATTGAGGTTGTTGCCTCATCAAGAAATAAAAGTGTTGATTCCCTTAAATCCTATGCCAATCGATTCACATTGGATAAACCTGAGAAAGCAGTTGCAGCAGGGTTACTGGATGGATTGAAGTACGATGATCAGGTAAGGGATGAAATCAGGCAGCGGTTGAAAATTGGAAAAACAGACAAGATCAATTTCATCAGCCTTGCTAAATATTCAAAAGCTGTCAGCGTTACTGGAGCTTATTCGAAAGACAAGATTGCATTGGTTTTGGCAGAGGGAGAAATTGTTTATGGCAAAGGCTCACCAGATCAGATTGGTTCTGATGAATACCTGGCTTTGCTTCGAAAGCTGCGTGTAGACAAGTCTGTGAAAGCCATTGTATTAAGGGTCAATTCTCCAGGAGGCAGCAGCCTGGCCAGTGAGATCATCTGGAGGGAGCTTGAACTCATTCGGAAGGAAGGTAAAAAAATCGTTGTGTCCATGGGCGATGTTGCTGCAAGCGGCGGTTACTACATTGCTTCTAATGCAGATAAGATCATGCTACAACCCAATACCATTACGGGTTCAATCGGCGTGTTTTCCATCGTTCCAGATTTTTCAAGTTTCATGAACAACAAACTGGGCATCAGTTTTGACCGGGTAAAAACGGGTGAATATGCAGACATGCCCTCTGTTACAAGACCCTTGTCGGACAATGAAAAACAATTCATTCAGGGTCAGGTCGACCAGATTTACCTTGATTTTAAAACCCGGGTTGCCGAAGGTCGCAAGAAGGACATTAACTATATTGACAGCATTGCTCAAGGCAGGGTATGGACCGGTAAAAGGGCCATTCAGCTTGGGTTGGCAGACAAGATAGGCGGGTTGGAAGAGGCCATCGCAGAAGCTGCAAAAATGGCTGGAGTCAAGGAATACAAGGTCAAAAAATACCCTGAGCCTCAATCTATTCTTGAATATTTTATGGACAAGGGCAGTAGCGATCTCACTTCATCAACATTGCAAAAAGAGTTGGGCAAGGAAAATTACCAGCTCTTCAAACGCATCAAAGCCATGAAGGAAGAAAAAGGGGAAATCAAAACCCAGCTTCCATTTGAGTTCATCATCAAGTGATGTTAATTTTACCAAAACAGCCAAACGGAGCACATGAACAATACTAAAGGGAAATACAACCAGTTGAGGGCGATGCTGGCCATTGCAAAAGCCAGTTTAAAGTCAATTTTCAGAAGTCCTTCTGCTGTCATCTTCAGTTTTTTATTTCCCATCATTTTCATCCTGGTCTTTGGATTTCTTAGTTCAACAACGCCCGTCATCAGGGTTACTTTTGATCCGGCCTCTTCCAATAAAAATGAATTGTACACAAAGCTGTTGGAAAAATCCAACCTGAAAGTCATCACACAGCCTTTGCTGATTTCGAGGCAAGAATTGGAGAAAGGGCATATTACAGCCATCATCAACATCAGGGAAATCAATCCTGCAGCCTATCCAAAATATGCTGTGGAGATCACTACCTCAACTGCTGCTGCAGACAGGATTGGTTTGCTGCAGTCCATCATTCAGCAGGCCATCGCAGAGCTGGACCTGGTTAATTTCCCACAAAGGCCCAGCTATGCTTACATGCAGAAAGAAACCTTGCCTGGGAGGGAATACCGGACCATTGATTTCATTTTGCCCGGTCAGCTTGGATTTTCATTGTTGAGTGCCGGGGTATTTGGTGTGGCATTCATCTTCTTTAACCTGCGCCAAACCCTTGTGCTCAAACGTTTTTTTGCAACGCCCATCAAAAGAACCTACATCGTTTTTGGTGAAGGACTGGGCAGGATTGCATTCCAAATGATCACCGCAGTGGTCATCCTGTCTATTGGTCATTTTGCCTTCAAGTTTACCCTTGTGAATGGAATGGTTACGTTTATTGAGTTGATGGTACTGAGTTTGATTGGATTGATCGTATTCATGGGTTTTGGTTTCATTGTGAGTGGATTGGCCAGCAGGGAAAGCACCATACCACCTTTTGCCAACCTGGTTACCCTTCCTCAGTTTCTATTAGCAGGCACATTTTTCCCTGTAGAAAATTTTCCTGCATGGCTTCAGCCCCTGTGCAAGATTCTTCCGCTTACGCACCTTAACCAGGCCATGCGCAATGTTGCTTTTGAGGGGGCCCATTTGAATGATTGCTGGCCGCAGTTGCAGTACTTGCTCATCTGGGGGATTGTGGTCTATGCCGCAGCCATCAAGGTGTTCAAATGGGAGTAAACTGATCTTGAAAATTAATCACTTTTTTTACTGAACAAACCCAGGTTTCTTTGCATTCCTTCCCATTTGGTCCTTTTGATGGGAGAGTCTTTGAACAGTTGGTTAAAGCCTGATTTGTCAAGCGATAACCAGTCGTTGATGGAGAAAATCATCACCTCATCGAGCGGTTTTAATTCAGGGTGTTGATTGGGTTTGCTGAACCTGTTCCATGGGCAAACATCCTGACAAATATCACAGCCAAACACCCAATCATTTGCTTTTTGTTGCAACTCCTCCGGAAGATTGGCTGCCTTCAATTCAATCGTAAAATAGGAAATACATTGGGAGGCAATCAATGTCTTGTTGGGCAGAATCGCTTCTGTGGGGCAGGCATCGATGCATTTAGTACAGGTGCCGCAAAAATCCTGCAGATAGGGAAGGTCTGGTTCAAGTACCAGATCTGTAATCAGGGTGGCAAGGAAGAAAAAAGATCCTTTTTTTGGGTTGATCAGGTTTCCATTTTTTCCAATCCATCCCAATCCACTGTGCAAAGCCCAGCTTCTTTCCAAGACAGGTGCAGAGTCAACAAATCCACGACCTTCCACCTGCCCAAGCCTTTCCCTGATCCGAAAAAGGAATTCATGCAATTTCTCTCGGATGACCAGGTGATAGTCCTTGCCGTATGCATATTTTGCAATTTTGGGGATACCATCAGCCTGTTGTTGATCGGGGAAATAGTTGAACGCCAACGTGATGACAGATTGAGCCCCGGGAACAAGCTTTGTGGGATCTGTTCTCAGCTCAAAATGGTTTTCCATATACTTCATTTCACCATGAAGTCCCTTGTTGAGCCAGTTTTCCAACCGGCGGGCATCATCTTCCAAGGGCATTGCTTTTGCAATACCACAATCATCAAAGCCTATTGCTGCCGCAATGCTTTTGATGATGTTGGCAGTTTCCTTGGGTGAAGTCATGGAGGAGTTCCTTATTGGTCCAGCGCTGCATCTGCAGCTTCTTTGATTTGAATGGAGAGCTCTTTTTTCTGACCAGTGATCAGCTCTTTTGAAAATACGATACCAACATAGTTTCTTTTGGTATCCAACCATGGCCAAGTTCCCAACAGGCCGGGACATGAGAATACAAATCCTTTTTCTGCATCATCCCTTTCCTGTACCCAACTTCCCAATGCATATTTGAAACCCTTGGCCAATTCTGGCGTGTAACGCACCCTGAGCTCGGGGAATTGGATGGTCAACATCTCCTGAACTGATTTTTCACTGAGTATGCGTTTGGTGTTGAATGTTCCTTTGTTGAGCAACATTTGCATGAAGTTGAGGTAGTCAAATGCAGAGCAGACAGCCCCGCCGGAAGGATTGGGCGCATTGCCATTCTCGTTGTAGAAGGAGGCAGTACGCATGCCCATGGGGCGAAACAGCTTTTCGGTAATGACCCTGTCGAATGTTTTCTTGGTAACCACTTCAATCACCCTGCCTGCAATATTGATGCCTATTCCGCCATAGGCAAATGCCTCGCCGGGATTGTCTACGATCAGTTTTTTGGTTGCGAAGTTGTTGACTTCTTCCTCCAGGCTGGCGAATTTGGTTTTTTGTGCAATCTTCAAAATACCCACTGGCTCTGTATCCAGCCCTGTTGTATGGGAAAGACAATGCCTGATGGTGATGTATCCTTTCATGTATTTTGCAAATACGGGAATATATTTTGTTACAGGATCGTCCAGGCTGATTTTCCCCTCATCCACCAAGATCATGACCATGGCTGCGGTGAGCCATTTGCTGGAGCTGGCAATGGGGCCGGGCGTTTTCAGTTTGAACTCTTCAGACTCCTTGAGGAAAATGTTTTTTCCTTCTTTTTGAATAACCACTACATACTCCTTGCCCAGGATCTTCTCATTCCGTTTTATTATTGCATTCAATCCACTGAAGTCTGTTTGGCCTTGGCTGGACTGCAAGAATAGCAGGAAAATCAGTGCCAGACTGCATTTGCGACATGTTTTATTGAAAAAGGCTGTCATAATTACCTGTTTTTATGTGTGGTGAATGATTTGACGATAACATTAAAATCCTGAATCATGAATTTAAACAACTTTACCATACAAGCATCCGAAGTGGTGCAATCTGCACAACAGGCGGCATTTAATGCTGGCAATCCAACCATTGAGACCGATCATCTGCTCCAAGGTTTATTGGAACAGAAAAACTCTCCTGTGGAGTACCTGCTCAAAAAGAACAATGTATCCGTGCAGGTACTCATCACAAAGTTAAAGGAAGCGTTGGCAAAATTACCCAAAACCCAGGATGAGCCCGGACAGGCACTGAGCAGGGAAGCCAACAATACCTTGTTGCGTGCAGGTTCGCTCCTGGGAAAGTTTGGGGATGAGTTTGTAACCCCGGAACACCTGATGCTGGCATTGTTGACAGGCAATGATCCTGTTGCCAAAATGTTGAAGGAAGCAGTCCTCACAGAATCAGGACTTATGCAAGCCATCAAAGAGCTCAGAAAAGGTGAAAAAGTCAAGAGTCAAACCCAGGAAACGCAATACAATGCACTGAACAAATATGCCAAGAACCTGATCGAAATGGCCCGTCAAGACAAGCTGGATCCGGTGATTGGAAGGGATGAGGAGATCAGAAGAACCCTCCACATCCTCACCAGGCGTTCAAAAAACAATCCCATTCTTGTGGGTGAGCCAGGTGTGGGAAAGACGGCTATTGCTGAAGGGCTGGCCATGCGGATTGTAAATGGTGATGTGCCGGATAACCTCAAAAACAAATTGATCTACGCACTCGACATGGGGCAGCTCATCGCAGGCGCAAAATACAAGGGAGAGTTTGAGGAAAGGTTGAAAGGCGTTGTAAAAGAAGTGGCCAACAGCGATGGAGAGATTCTCTTGTTCATCGACGAAATTCATACCTTGGTTGGAGCCGGTGGAGGCGATGGGGCAATGGATGCAGCCAATATTCTCAAGCCCGCGCTGGCAAGGGGAGAATTACGGGCCATTGGTGCAACCACCCTCAATGAATACCAGAAGTATTTTGAGAAAGACAAGGCGCTGGAAAGAAGGTTCCAGAAAGTGATGATTGAGGAACCCAGTGTTGAAGATGCCGTTTCCATTTTGCGTGGACTCAAGGATCGGTATGAAACCCATCACCATGTGCGCATCAAGGACGAAGCGATCATTGCAGCAGTAGAATTGTCGAACAGGTACATAACAGACCGCTTCTTGCCAGACAAGGCCATTGATCTCATTGATGAAAGCGCTGCAAAATTGAGGCTTGAAATGAATTCAATGCCAGAGGAGCTGGACAAGCTGGAGCGCCAGATCAGGCAGCTTGAAATTGAAAGAGAGGCCATTAAAAGAGAAGACGATGAAGTTAAGATGAAGGAACTCAATACTGAGTTGGCCAACCTTGCTGTAGAGAGGGATACTCTCAAAGCCAAGTGGAAAGAAGAGAAAGAGCTTGTTGAAAAAGTGCAGACGGCGAAGGCAGAAATCGAAAGATTAAAGCTGCAGGCTGAGAAAGCTGAGCGTGAAGGCGATTACGGAACGGTTGCGGAAATCCGTTACGGAAAAGTGAAGCAGAAAGAGGAAGAGATTGTGCTGCTTTCTGAAGAGTTGGCCAAAACCGGAGAGAAAAGGTTGTTGAAGGAAGAAGTGGATGCAGAAGATATTGCACAAAATGTTGCCAAGGCAACAGGCATCCCTGTAGCCAAGATGATGCAGGGAGATCGAGAGAAACTCTTGCAGTTGGAAGAACACCTGCATGAGCGGGTAGTAGGGCAGGAAGAAGCCATCTCAGCCGTTGCAGATGCCATCAGGAGAAGCCGGGCAGGCTTGCAAGATCCCCGCAGACCCATTGGTTCATTCATCTTTTTGGGAACAACCGGTGTAGGCAAAACAGAGTTGGCTAAAACACTTGCTGAATACCTCTTTGATGATGAGAGCATGATGACCCGCATCGACATGAGTGAGTACCAAGAAAAGCATACTGTATCCAGGTTGGTGGGTGCTCCTCCAGGCTATGTTGGATATGATGAGGGCGGTCAGTTAACTGAATCTGTGAGGAGAAAACCATACAGTGTTGTGCTCCTAGATGAAATTGAAAAAGCACATCCTGATGTTTGGAACGTACTCCTGCAAGTATTGGATGATGGACGTTTGACAGACAACAAGGGACGCGTAGTGAATTTCAAGAATACCATCATCATCATGACAAGCAATATTGGCAGCCATCTCATACAGGATGCATTTGATAAAGCTGTTCCTGACGAGATAGAATTGGCTGCAGAACGAGCAAGGACCGACGTCATGAATTTACTCCGCCAAACCATCCGACCTGAATTTTTGAACAGGGTAGATGAGATCATCATGTTCCAGCCTTTGAACAGAAAAGAGGTAAGGAAGATCATTGAAATACAGTTGAAAGGACTGCAGCATTTGGTGAAGGATACAGGAATTGAATTGCATTTCACACCCTATGCGCTTGATTTCCTTGCAGAGAATGGATATGATCCACAATTTGGTGCAAGGCCATTGAAGCGCCTGATTCAAAAGGAAATTGTCAACCAATTGTCCAAAAGGATCCTGGCTGGCGACATTGACAAAACAAAACCTGTCTTTGTGGATGTGTTCGATGGGGTTGTCGTTTTCAGGAACGAGAAAGCCCAACAAGTTGTTTGAAAATAAAATGCAAGCTAAAAAAAAGGGGTTCAATGGTTTATTGAACCCTTTTTTCAATTTTAAGGCCACCTGCCGGCCTAGGAGCCGCTGGTGGGGCTTGAACCCTGGGCTTTTGCCCTTTGGGTTTTGACATGTCTTTTTTGGGGCCCCTGTTTCTTGACGATGAAACCTCATAGGCAGGACCTTTTCCCAACGATGCAGGCAATTCCACTTTGTCTACGATTTTGCCAATCAGCTTTTCGATGCGTTGGAATTTGTATTGGTCTTCGTTGTTTACAAATGTGATGGCAGCACCCTTGGTCTGGGCCCTGGCTGTTCTTCCGATGCGGTGCACATAGTCTTCACCATCAGATGGCACATCGTAATTGATGACCAATTCAATGTTGTCAATATGGATGCCACGGCTCAGGATGTCTGTTGCAATCAGGATCGGAAGCCTTTTGGAGGAAAACTCCAGCAATACATCCTCTCGCTGGCTTTGGTCCAGATCGGATTGGATGTCTTTTGCATTGTATTTCATCCGCTGCAACTGTGCCGCCAATTGTTTGACGGTTTGTTTTTTTGAACAGAAGATCAAGACAGATTTGTATTCTTTTTCAGCAAGGATGTGTTGAATGATGGGGATTTTCTGCGTGTCATACACAACATAGGCTTCTTGCTTGATGCTCTCTGGCGGCTTGGATAAGGCAACGCTTACCTCAACTGGTTCGTGCAGGATGGATTTTGCCAGCTGCAGGATCCTCGGTGGCATGGTAGCAGAAAACATGAGGGTCTGTCTTTTGACCGGAAGGAATGAAATGATTTTCATGATGTCATCATGAAAGCCCATGTCCAGCATGCGGTCGGCTTCATCAAGGATCAGGTATTTCAGCTCCTTCATTTTTACATATCCCATGTTGAGGTGGGATATCAGCTTTCCGGGAGTGGCCACCACAATGTCAACACCTGTTGAAAGGGCTTGTTTTTCCCTCACAAAACTTCCGCCATCTCCACCACCATATATGGCGATGGAACTGATGGAGGAGAAATAAGTCAATCCATCCAGGTGGCTGCTGATCTGTATGGCCAGTTCCCTTGTAGGAACCATGATGAGTGCATGAACCTCACTATCAGTGTGCTCTTCAGACATGAGCTTGTGCAAGATGGGCAAGAGAAATGCAGCTGTTTTACCTGTACCAGTTTGTGCAGAGGCGATGATGTCTTTTCCATCCATGATGACCGGGATGGCTTTTTCTTGTATGAGGGTGGCCTTTTTGTAGCCGCTTGATTCAATGCTCTCTGCAAGGGATTCGTGAAAATTAAAAGAAGAAAAGTCCAATATGCGCTGATTTATTGTTCAAGCAAAGGTAAGCTAATTCGCATCCATGGCAATTATTAAGAAGGCTGTTGCATTTTCTTTGCTAAATTTAACCTTAAATCAATTCCAATGAAAGCATCCTGCAGGATACAAATATTGTTCAGTTTCAGTGTTTTTTTGTTGATTTCTGGGTGCGGAAACGCACAATCAGATCCTTCCACCTCAACAACGGTCAAGAAAGTCGAAAAGCATTTGGTGAAGCCAGAGCCTAAGCCTGTGCTGGATTCTGTGGCTTTCAAAAAGAAAATGGTTGCCATGGTCAATGGCGACAGTTCATCAAGATGGAAATTCAAAGAGCATTATCCCAAACCCGGCGCCATTCTTCCAATGAGCCGCATCATTGCTTATTACGGCAATTTGTATTCCACCCGCATGGGTATTCTTGGAGAGCTACCCAAGCCCCAAATGTTTGCAAAATTGAAAGGAGAAGTGGCTGCCTGGGAGAAGGCTGATCCTTCTACACCCGTGGTACCTGCCTTGCATTATATTGTGGCCACTGCCCAGAATGATCCTGGCTCATCAGGGAAGTACAGGCTCAGGATGCCCAATGCCCAGATTGACAAGGTGATGGCAATGGCGGAGGAGATCAATGCGATTGTTTTTTTGGATATTCAGGTGGGCCTCAGCAACTTGAGAGAAGAAATCCCAGTTCTGGAAAAATATTTGAAACATCCACGTGTCCATCTTGGCATCGATCCTGAGTTTTCAATGAAGGGTGGTCAAAAACCTGGTTCAGTAATCGGAAGTTTTGATGCAGCTGATGTCAACTATGCGAGCCAATACCTTGCTGATCTTGTATTGAAAAACAACCTGCCGCCCAAAGTATTGATCATACATCGTTTTACCCAAGGTATGATCAAAGATTACAAAGCCATTCGAATTCAGCCAGAAGTGCAGCTGGTGGTTGACATGGATGGTTGGGGCGCACCCGCAAGAAAAATCAATACCTACAAGCAGTTTGTATATGCGGAACCATTACAGTTTACGGGGTTCAAGTTGTTTTACAAGAATGACCTGAAGGAGCCGCCACACCGGATGTTGACGCCAAAAGAATTGCTGGCATTGAAGCCTGCTCCAATGTACATCCAATACCAATAAGACAAGGCATTAAGGAAGTTTGCTGATGATCATATATCCTGCCAGCATCAGCAGGAGCAGGGTAGTGATGAGCAATATGATCCACAATGGAAATGAGATTGATGTTAACCTGATCTTTCTTCTTTTTTTGATTTTTTTCTGGATCATCCTGTTCAACTGCGCATTGATGATGGTTGCCTCATGGCCATTCTTCAACTGTTTCAGACCTTCCATCGCATCACCCAGCATTTCATCATCTGAGAGCATTTCCTCCAATTGTCTTTTCGCCTCATCTTCCAGGTGGTTGTTAAGGTATTCCAAGACAATTGAATTGTCTGGAACTGACTTGTTTAATGGGATATGGGGTTTATTGGTTGACATGTTCCCTGATTTTTTTTTCGAGAATGATTCTCAGATTCCTTTTTCCATTTTGGATATGGCTTTTTACCTGTGAGAACGAAAAGCCGGTCTTGGTTTCAATTTCATGGTAGGATAATTTCTCCAGGTAGAACAGTTGAATGCAAACCTGCTGATCCTGGCCGAGTTCCTTCATAGCAGCAATGAGTTGATGGGATTGTTCTTCCATCATCAGTTCTTTCATCTTCAGCTCTTGATCTGTCAGCAGTTCAGCACTGGTTTCCTCAGGCAGCTCATCTGTGGTGCCGGGTTTTGAGGATCTGCTTCTCAGTTGCATCAGACAATGGTTTTTGGCCACGCTGTAGATCCAACTTTTGAAATATGGTATCTCGTATTTGCCCACTTCTCCAAGGGCCTTCTCAAATACATGCTGGGTGGCATCTTGCGCGTCAGTTGCGTTGCGCAGGTATTTCATGCAAACACCAAATACGAGCAGGCTATAGCGCTCGAACAGCCATCCAAGCCATTGGCTGTCGGCAGTTTTTTTGTACTGCTGCAACAGCTCAACATCAGTATATGTTTGTTTGGAATGCATCAGATCATCAATGTAGCATTGGTATTAAGATGCAAAAAAGAAAGGATTGCATATTATTTCTTCCCAGAGAAAAGAAGTTTGATCGCAAGGAGGATCATTACTACGGCAAATACTTTTTTCACAGTGTCTTGTGGCAGGCTGAGAGAAAATTTACTGCCAAGATAACTTCCAGCCAAAAAACCAATGGCCAGCAGTCCTGCATACTTGAAATCAACATGTCCTTTTTTGTAATAGTTGATGACGCCGAGTATACCCACAGGGAACAGCAACATGGCAAGGGAAATACCCTGTGATTGGTGTTGGCTCAAACCCAGCAGGAGCACTAGTGCAGGAACAATGATAACGCCACCGCCTATGCCAACCATTCCACCCATAAAGCCTGCTGCCAATCCGATGAGGACCAGGTACATGATTGTTTCCATTGTTGATTTTTTGGATTCCATTTTATTTGATCAGGTATGCGCCCAGCACAACGGCAAGGATGCCAAGAACTACAGAGAGGATGATATACAGCAGGGCAGTCATGTGCATTCCGGATTTGAACAGCTCAAGGTTTTCAAAAGCAAATGCCGAAAAGGTGGTGAAACCGCCACAAAAACCTGTTGCAAGCAATAGCTTGATGTCAGATCCAGTGGTGGCGTTGCGGGCGGCAATGGCATAGACCATGCCGATGATGAAACAACCCAACAGATTTATTGCAAAAGTGCCCCAGGGGAAAATGGAACTGTTTTTTGACTGGATGATCAAAGCGGTGATGTACCGTGCTGATCCACCGGCGGCACTTCCTGCCAAGACGAGCAATATGTTTTTCAGGTCAATCATTCAAGTGGAAGATTGCCGGAAAACGTGTAGCTGAAATCAACTTTCCAGGTTTTTTCACTCTTGACAACCTTGAGGTCCATGGGTTTCATGGAATATGAGTTGGAGAAACTGATGATGCTGATGCTGTCATTCTGGTTTTCCACCTTGTTGATGATGATAGAGGCCGATTTCAATTGGAGTTTTTCCTTTTGGGGTTGCTTTTTCATGTAGGCCTGGTACCTACCGAACAACTCAATATCTTCGGGGTCATTGAGCAGGTAAAGATTGGCTTTTTCGTAGTTGCCATCCAATACTGCACGCACAAATTCACGGCCTGCATCCAAGGGGTCTTCGGGCATTTTAAATCCCTCCGGTTCATTGCAGGAAAATATGAATCCTGTGATGAGCAGGCAAAAAAACCATCTGGACAATAATTTAACCTGCATCATGTTGTTCATTTTCCTTGTCATATGCTTTGATAATTGCTTTGACCAACCTGTGCCTGACGACATCTTCTTCGTCCAGTTCAATGTGGGCAATGCCATCAATGTTTTTCAGAATTCTTGTTGCTTTGATCAATCCACTTCTTTGGTTCTTGGGCAAATCCACTTGAGAAAGGTCACCGGTGATGATGGCCTTCGCATTGGCACCAATCCTTGTGAGGAACATTTTGATCTGAAGGTCGGTGGTGTTCTGCGCTTCATCCAGTATGATGAATGCATGGTCCAGTGTTCTTCCCCTCATGTAGGCGAGAGGTGCGATTTCTATAACCCTGGTGCTCATGTAATAACCCAGTTTGTCAGCTGGAATCATGTCATCCAGAGCATCGTACAATGGTCTCAGGTAGGGATCAATTTTTTCTTTGAGGTCTCCGGGAAGAAATCCAAGGCTTTCACCGGCTTCCACCGCAGGCCTTGTAAGGATAATCTTCTTGACCATTTTGTTTTTCAGTGCCCTAACTGCTAATGCAACAGCGGTATAGGTTTTTCCTGTTCCTGCAGGGCCAATGGCAAAGATCACATCGTTCTTTTCAGCCAAGCTGACCATCTTCTTTTGGTTCAGGGTTCTTGCACGAACTGACTTGCCATTGGGTCCAAAGACCAGCACGTCATGTGGATTCTTTTCAACAAAATTGTCTACTACTTCTGCATCATCGCCACCAAGGATTTGTTCAAAATAATTGTGGCTGACATTGCCGTTTCGCTCCAGGTACTGGACAAGGGTTTCAATTTTTTCTTTGGCCTTTTCAATCTGCTCCTGTGCACCACTCAGTTTAATCTGGGTGCCACGGCTGAGGATTTTTAACAGTGGAAATCGTTTTTTCAGCAGGTCCAGTTTCCCATTGTTGACACCAAAAAATTCAATGGGATTGATGGAGTCGAGGTTGATGATGGTTTCAGTCAAAGTGGCGGATTTTTAGGTTTTTAGTTGATAGGTTACCGTTCTATTCAAATTTAAACTTTGGTAACATATATTCCTTTACTTAGTTGTCAACAACCGGGGGAAAACAGCGTGTTCGCTAAAATTTAACGTAAATGGGACCCTGGTGCGTTGAAACCAGGTTATCCAATCGCCTTCAAGGCAGCGATGGTGGCGATGGGGTCGTTTGCAGCAAAAACCGTATTGCCAGCAACCAATACATCGGCTCCGGCTTTGACCAATTCCGCAGCGTTGTCCAATGTCACTCCTCCATCGATTTCAATGAGGGTGTTGGTGCCTTTCTTGAGGATGGACGCTTTCAGCCTTTCGACCTTGTTCAACATCGAATGAATGAATTTTTGCCCTCCAAATCCAGGATTGACCGTCATGATGCAAACAAGGTCAGCATCAGCCAAAACCTCATCAATGGTTGAGATGGGGGTATGGGGGTTCAGGGCTATACCTGCTTTCATGCCCAAGTCTTTGATTTGTTGCAGGTTGCGGTGCAAGTGCCTGCAGGCTTCTGCATGAACCGTCAGTACATCTGCTCCTGCCGCTTTGAAGGCTTCTGCATATTTTTCAGGTTCTTCAATCATGAGGTGAACATCGCACACCTTGGTGGTAGCTTTTCTGATGGCAGAAATCACTGGAATGCCAAAACTGATGTTGGGAACAAACCTGCCATCCATCACATCAAGGTGAAGCCACTCTGCAGCAGATTGATTCACCATTTCGCATGCCTTGTCCAAATGAAGAAAATCAGCAGCAAGGAATGAAGGGGCTACAATTGGCATGGTATTATTTTTTTAAGTTGTTGAGTGATGTGATGGCAGCTTGATGGTCTGGAGCAAGCCTAAGGGTCTCTTGGTAATAAGCGGCAGCATTGTCCATCTCTTTTTTTTCTTCCAGGCAAAGCCCCAGCCAGTAATATACGTCTGGATTTTTGCTGTCAAGGTCCATGGCTTTGGACAGGGCATCAATGGCCTTGTTGATTTCTCCAGTATGATAAAGTGAAATTGCTTTTTCGATGTAGGCGTCAGTAAACGTAAAGTTGGTGATGATGGAGGAGTCAAATGACCTGATGGCCTCCTTATCATTCCCAGTATTGGCATAAAACAGCCCCTTGATGTAGTGGCCTTTTGCTGCATCCAGGGCTTTATCACTGTGGGTCATCCTGGTGGCGATCAACAGGGATTGTTCGCTTTTGATGGCTGCCAACAGGAATCCCAGCTGATTCTCCACTTCCGGCTGATCCAATTTCAGTCCGAGAGATTGGCTCAGCAGTTGGATGGATGTGCCTGTATCGCCCATTTGTAATGCACTGTTGGCCGTTTGGTTGATGAGCTCCACTGAATCGGGATATTTCTCCAACAGCATGGTGCTGGAATCGACAAGCTTGTTGTTGGATTGGGGTTGATTGCCTTTTTTACCGTCGCAAGACGTGTAAATCAAGGTGAAAAAGCCCAACACGAGGAAAAGAAACAAGAAGCGCATCCCCAAAATTATGAAATCGTGCCGTTTTATTACAGTTTAATGATAAAACAACAAAGGGGAGGTGTTAAATTTGCATCCCATTCAAACCACCACTTCCATGGCAATCCTTAAAACTGGCTATTTTCAGTGTCTCGTTCTTCTGATGCTAACAGGGCTCAACAGTGCCTTCGCCCAAGACAGCCTTCAATATGCAGATGAGTCTCATTTTAAGAACATACAGCAGCTGACTTTTGGAGGAGACAACGCGGAAGCATATTTCAGTTTTGATGGCAAATGGCTGGTTTTTCAGAAAACGAACCCCAAGGAAAACATTCCATGCGACCAGATCTACATTGGAAAGGTGCCTACAAAGGCTGGCGAAAAATTTGAACCCAAACTGGTCAGTACCGGCACAGGCAGGACTACTTGTGGTGCATTTTTAAAGGACAACAAACACGTCGTTTTTGCATCGACACATCTTTCAGATGCCAATTGTCCTCCAGTGCCTGACAGAGCCAAGTACGGCAACAAGTACATTTGGCCGCTCTATGCTGGCTATGATATTTTTGTTGCTGACCTCAATGGCAAGATCACAAAGCAATTGACCGATCAGCCCGGATACGATGCTGAAGCCACCATTTCTCCTGATGGGAAAACAATGCTCTTTACTTCTACAAGGGATGGCGACATTGATCTTTATACCATGGATTTGAAATCTGGTTTGGTCAAAAGAATCACCAACCAGCTCGGATATGATGGCGGTGCCTGGTTCAGCCCTGATGGTACCAAGATCATTTGGCGTGCATCAAGGCCCACCAGTGCTGAGGAAGTGAAAGAGTACAAGGAGCTGCTCAGCGAGAACCTTGTAGCCCCCACAAAGATGGAGGTTTGGATTGCCAATGCAGATGGATCCAACGCCAAGCAGGTGAGCAAGCTAGGACAGGCCAATTGGGCTCCTGCCTACATGCCAGACAGCAAAACCATCATTTTTGCGTCTAACCACGAATACAAAAGAGGATTTCCTTTCAACCTCTATACCATGAATGAGGATGGATCAGGTTTGAAAAAAATCAGCCGTGACAAGGGTTTTGATGCCTTCCCCATGTTCAGCACCGATGGTAAGAAAGTTGTATTCTGTTCCAACAGGAACAATGGAGGGACCCGGGATACCAATATTTTTGTTGCAGAATGGGTAGACTAATCTACTGTACCGTACTGACGCCATTGAGTCGGCGTATGAAATAAATCCGCTTGTTTTCGTAATAATCAGGATTGGCAGACATTGGTGCCCATTTGACCGGCCTGAAGTCGAAATCATTCAAAACCTTGAATGGTTTTGCCTCAGGGATGTCTGGTTTAATTTCTCCGTATTTAGACAGAATATTGACAAAGTAATACGTGAGTTCAAATCCCTTGATTAATGATATTGAGGGCTTTACGCCGGTTATTGATTTTACTTTTTCCTCCACCTGTGTTGCCCATTGGTGACCTGATGGAATGTTGAATGATGTGGTGAAATAAATGGGAATTCCAGCATAGTTTTTCCCCTGTATCTCTTTCATTCCATCCCAACCCGGCATGCCAATCACCTGAATGATCCCCTTCTTGGGGTAGGCCGAAATGGCCTTGGCAAACTGAAGTGCAAATTTATCATCCAGGCTTCCCGCAATCAGCACGTTTGTTTTTGTAGTATCCAGGAAGGGGACCATGTCTTCTATTTTGAATTCTGGATTCAAAGCCGCTGATTTGAATTTGTTTTTGTACAACGAGGCTGCATTGAGTTCCCTAAACTGGCTTTCAATTTTATCATCTGCCGATCCACTTCTTTTGAACCAGATTACATTGGCATCGGGCCATTTTTTAAACAGCTGGTTGTGGATGACCTGAATATGTGAGTTGATTTTGGGATTGGCAATGAATACCATTGGGCTTTCCCTGATACCGCCGTCATTGGGATAGGTGGCGCTGACCATGGGAATGTTTTTTTCTTTGGCGATCTGGGCCAGTTCCAGGTAATCGCTCCCGCTTAATTGAGCGATGATGATATCCAGTGAATCGATTGTCTTGTTGTTGAGCAAGTATTGAATGGAGCCGGTCTTGCTTTGGATGTCAAACACTTCCATGCTCACTTTAGGGCCTGAATGATTGATGGAATCAATGGCCATCACGGCCCCTTCATAAAATTCCAAGCCACTGATGGCCATGCGTGGAAAACTGTTTTGGAGCTTGTATTGGCCTGATGCATCGAAGGCGCTGTCAAGGTACAGCGAGGTAAAAAGCCCGACCCTTGTGTTTTTCTTGACCTGGCCATTGGCCATAGCCATGCCAGTTAAGGCAAAAAACAGCAGAAAGGTCCTTTTCATGGGGCTAATTTACAGCATTATTCCCATTCGATGGTTGCTGGAGGCTTGCTGGAAATGTCGTACACAACGCGGTTGATGCCCCTGACCCTGTTGATGATTTCGTTGGATACTTCTCCAAGGAACTCGTAGGGAAGATGGGCCCAGTCTGCTGTCATGCCGTCAACAGAAGTCACGGCGCGAAGTGCTACGGTAAATTCATAAGTCCTTTCATCACCCATGACACCAACAGACTTGACAGGAAGCAGGATAGCGCCGGCCTGCCATACCTTGTTGTAGAGATCATGTTTTTTCAATGATTCGATGTAGATGTTGTCCGCCTCTTGCAGCAGCCTTACTTTTTCTTCCGTGATCTCACCCAAGATGCGTATGGCCAGTCCAGGACCTGGGAAAGGATGCCTGAAAAGAAGGTCATGAGGGATACCCAGCTCCAAGCCTACTTTTCTGACCTCATCCTTGAAGAGATAGCGCAAAGGCTCTACCAGGCTGAGTTTCATGGTTTCCGGCAAGCCACCTACATTGTGGTGAGACTTGATGGTAACCGATGGGCCGTGCACAGAAACGCTTTCAATGACATCGGGATAAATGGTTCCTTGCCCAAGGAAAGAAATATCGGTCAAAGCATGGGCCTCCTGGTCAAAAATTTCAATGAAAGTTCTGCCGATGGCTTTTCTTTTTTCTTCCGGATTGCTGAGGCCATTCAATGCGCCATAGAATTCATGCTTGGCATCAACCCCTTTTACATTGAGGTCCAGGACTTCATATGTTTTGAGCACCGATTCAAATTCATCTTTTCTAAGGACACCATTGTCTACAAAAATCCCGAAAAGGTTCTTGCCAATGGCCCTGTGGATGAGGGTTGCGGCAACAGTAGAGTCAACGCCACCACTCAGTGCCATGACCACTTTCTTCTCGCCGATTTGTTTTTTCAGGGCTTCGACAGTATCAGTAATAAAATGCGCGGGTGTCCAGTCTCCACTGCATCCGCAGACTGTATAAAGGAAGTTTTGGATGATTTTCTTTCCATATTCTGAGTGGTAAACCTCAGGGTGGAACTGAAGGCCAAATATTTCGTTGCATCCTGGCTCATCAACCTTGAAAGCTGCAATGGGAATGGAGTTGGTAGTGGCCAACAAGGCGGCGTTATGGGGGAGTTCCAAAATGGAATCACCATGGCTCATCCATACCTGTGAGGTTTCAGGTACTGAAGCCAGCAGTACATTTTCAATATTGGTTTGGAGGATGGCCCTTCCGTATTCTCTTTTTTCAGAGCGCTCAACACGACCTCCGAAAGACTTCGCTGTGAGCTGTGCTCCATAACAGATGCCCAGAACATTGCGCTGAGTAGCGATAGCCTTGATGTCCACTTCTGGCGCATTGGGGTCATTCACAGAAAAAGGTGATCCAGAAAGGATGACCCCTTTAAGGTCTGGGCCGTATTCTATGTTCTTGTGGTAAGGGACAATTTCACAATATACATTGGCTTCCCTGACAGCACGGGCGATCAGTTGGGTGTACTGGGAGCCAAAATCGAGGATGAGAATTTTTTCTGTCATAGATGAATGCGAAGGTAAAGATTTAGAAGAACTGGAGGGTGGGGGAAATGAAAAAAGAACATCCGGATGGGATGTTCTTTTCAAAAATATTCTGTGAACCTGATTAAGCTGCCTTGTTGGCCACAGCTTTGGTAAGCTTGCTTTTCAGGTTTGCTGCCTTGTTCTTGTGGATTACACCCTTCTTGGCAAGTTTATCGATTTTGCTCAATACACTTGGAAGTGTTTCTGCCGCTGCAGCTGCATCAGTAGTTGCGCGAAGATCACGCATCATGTTACGGGTGGTTTTACCCTGGTAACGGTTTTTTTCTCTGCGCTTAGCTACCTGACGTACATCTTTCTTGGTTGCCTTATGATTTGCCATCTTTATTTTTTCTTTTAAACGGGATGCAAATGTAATACAATTCCCGATATCTTCCAAAATTAAGCCTTTTTAAAAAGAAATTGATTGATTTATACTTGAAGATTCCTGTTATTTTTTCAGTTCAAATGAACGATATTTGCGCACAGTTTTGTCATTCAACATTTTAGCATCTTCCCATGAAGGATTTTTCTTATGTAACCTCATCGCATCCGTCCTATATTGAGCAGCTTTATCAGGACTTTTCCCGCTCACCAGAAAGCATTGACCCAGACCTGCGTAAATTCTTCGAAGGCTTTGATTTTGCTGTAACTCAGCTGCAGGGGAAACCATCCACAGCCGCAGTTGCAACAGGGGGTGACATCGATTGGAGAAAAGAATTGGGCGTTTACCGCCTGATCCTGGGCTACAGGAACAAAGGTCACCTGATTTCCAAGACCAATCCCATCCGAGAGAGAAAAGACAGGGGAGCAAACCTTGATCTTGGATTTTTCGGACTTTCTGAAGCCGACCTGGATGCTACTTTTTACGCAGGAAACCTGATTGGCCTGGGTACCGTTACGCTCAGAGATATTCAATCCCATCTGATAAAATGCTATGCAAACCATGTTGGCATAGAGTTCAAATACATCAGCAGCCAGGAGAAAATCAACTTTCTCACCGAGGAGATGGAAACCAAGTTTCCCCGTTCGCTTTCTTTGGACAAGAAAACCAGGATCCTGGAGAAACTTAACCAAGGCGTCATTTTTGAGAAATTCCTTCATACCAAATACATCGGACAAAAGCGTTTTTCACTTGAGGGTGGAGAAACAACCATAGCGGCACTGGATGCCATGATCAACATTGCCAGTGAGCAAGGTGTTCAGGAAGTGGTGATTGGTATGGCGCACAGGGGAAGGCTCAATGTTCTGGCCAATATCATGGGCAAGACCTATGAGCATATTTTCAGTGAATTTGAAGGCAAGTCAAAGCCAGACCAAACCATGGGAAGCGGTGATGTGAAATACCACCTCGGATATGGAAGCGAAGTGGTTACTCCCTCGGGAAAGTCGATTTCACTCAAACTCATGCCCAACCCCTCACACCTCGAGGCGGTAGATCCTGTTGTACTAGGTTTTTCCAGGGCCAAGGCCGATGCCCTGTATGCAAGCCAGTACGATTCCATTTTACCTGTACTGATCCATGGTGATGCCTCCATCGCCGGTCAGGGTATTGTATACGAAATCCTCCAGATGTCTGGATTGGATGGTTACTCCACTGGTGGTACAATTCATTTTGTCATCAACAACCAGATTGGTTTCACCACTGATTTTGAAGATGCAAGAACTGCAGACTACTGTACTTCACTGGCAGCCATGGTGCAGGCACCAGTCATGCACGTCAATGGTGATGACCCTGAAGCGGTTGTCAAGTGCATGGAAATCGCCACACGCTATAGGCAGCAGTTCAACAGTGATGTTTTCATTGACATGGTCTGTTACAGAAAGCATGGCCATAATGAAGGCGATGATCCAAAGTTCACCCAGCCACATCTCTATTCTATAATTGAAAAGCATCCCAATCCAAGGGAAAATTATGTTGCTCATTTGCAGAAGCATGAAAATCCGGAAATCAAGTCGATGGCCAATGACCTCGAGAAGAAGTTCTGGAGTGACTTACAGGAGCGCCTGGATGAAGTGAAACAACATCCTCTTCCATACCACTATCAGGCACCTGAACTGGTTTGGAAAACCATGAAAAAGGCTGTTGCGTCTGACTTTGAATCATCACCGGTTACCGCTATTGATGCCGCGCAGTTCAAGGCCCTTTTTGAGGCCATTATGTTGATCCCAGAAGGGTTCAAACCATTGAAAAAAATTGAGAAGCTTTTACAGGACAAGCATGGCTTGTTGGAGAAAGAGAACAAGGTGGATTGGGCAACAGGAGAGTTGTTGGCTTACGCAAGCTTGTTGGCAGATGGAAAAGAAGTGAGGATGAGTGGACAAGATGTAAAGCGTGGAACCTTCAGTCATAGGCATGCAGTCTTGTTGGATGAAAATACTGATCAGCAGTACAACAGGCTTGACAATGTTCCAGGTGCAAAAGGAAAATTCAGGATTTACAATTCACTCTTGAGTGAGTATGGTGTCCTTGGATTTGAATATGGATATGCACTGGCCAATCCGGAAGTGCTGGTCCTCTGGGAAGCACAGTTTGGAGACTTCTCAAATGGTGCACAAACCATGATCGACCAGTTCATCTCTGCAGCAGAGCAAAAATGGAACAGGATGAACGGACTGGTCATGCTGCTTCCTCACGGATATGAAGGTCAGGGCCCTGAACACAGCAGTGCCCGCATGGAGAGGTACCTACAGATGTGTGCAGAATTGAACATGGTGATTACCAATATCACCACCGCTGCCAACTTGTTCCATGCCCTCAGGCGCCAGCTGACATGGCAGTTCAGGAAACCCATGATCAATTTCTCACCCAAGGCCAATCTCAGGCATCCGGGTACCTATTCAACTGTTGCTGAATTTACCAGCGGTGGATTCCAGGAATTGATTGATGATACGGTCAAAGCTGCAGATGTAAAGCAGGTCTTGTTCTGCACCGGTAAAATATATTTCGACCTACATGATTACAGGGTAAAAAATGAGATTGGAAATGTTGCCATTGTTCGCCTTGAGCAGGTCTATCCATTGCCTGTCAAGCAACTTGAGGCCGTCAAGAAAAAATACGGCAAGGCATCATGGACATGGGTTCAAGAGGAACCAATGAACATGGGCGCTGCTTCTTTCTTGCGCATGAATTTGGATGCCATTTCATTTAATATCGTTGCAAGAACAGCCAGTGCCGCTACTGCTACAGGTTTTAACAAGGTGCATGCTGCTGAACAAGAGGAAATCATTAAAAAGGCCTTTTCATTTTAAATTTGGATGACCAAAATTTTCAAAAGATTGTTATGATAGAAATTAAAGTGCCAACAGTAGGAGAGTCGATCAGTGAAGTAAGTCTTGCCAAATGGTTGAAAAAAGATGGACAATGGGTTGAGCGGGATGAAGTTCTCGCTGAAATTGAAAGTGAGAAAGCCACCTTTGAAATCAACGCAGAGCAGGCCGGGGTCTTGACAATCAAGGTTCAGGAAGGCGATACGCTTGCGATTGGAGATATTGTTTGTTCGATTGATGAGAAAGCTGAAAGGCCAGCAGATCTTCCTGTTGAAGCCAAAGCAGAAAAACCTGCCAAGGCTGCAGCCCCTGAGGCAGCACCTGCTGCCAAATCAGATGTAAAGGCTAGCCCTGTTGCTGCTGCCATCATTGCAGACAAAAAGGTTGATGCCAAAGGCATTGCACCTAGCGGCACTGGAGGAAAAATCCTCAAGCAAGACGTATTGGAAGCTATTTCAAACCCAGGCAGAAAGCCAGGTGCAGAAATGTTCACCAGGGGTGAGCGCAAAGAGAAAATGACACAACTGCGCAAGACCATTTCACGCCGATTGGTTGAAGCGAAAAATACCACAGCCATGCTCACCACTTTCAATGAAGTGGACATGAGCTTTGTGATGGAAGTGAGGGCCAAATACAAAGACAAATTCAAGGAAAAGCATGGAGTAAATCTAGGGTTCATGAGCTTTTTCACGAAGGCCTGTGCTTATGCTTTGCAGGAATTCCCTGCCGTAAACGCCTATATCAGCAACGAGGAGCTTATTTACCATGACTATTGCGATATTTCAATTGCAGTCTCTGCCCCCAAGGGATTGGTGGTTCCAGTGATCAGGAATGCTGAAAGCTTGTCTATGGCAGATATTGAAAAGAAAGTAGTAGAGTTGGCCACCAAGGCAAGAGACAATAAACTCACACTCGAAGAAATGCAGGGCGGTACCTTCACGATTACCAATGGTGGCGTGTTTGGCTCTTTGCTCAGTACTCCCATCATCAATATCCCACAGTCCGCCATCCTCGGAATGCACAAGATTGAGGAGCGTGCAGTGGTCATCAAGGGTCAGATTGTTGCAAGGCCAATGATGTACCTGGCCTTGAGTTATGATCACCGCATCATCGATGGTAAAGAGAGTGTCGGATTCCTTGTGAAGGTGAAGGAGCTACTGGAGAATCCTGAGCTGTTGCTGTTCGGAAAGGATCCTGTGAAGACCCTTTTGGAGCTGTAATCAGATCCTGAACCCCATAAAATATTACGATGAGTGCATATTACCATTCATATCAAAGTACTGCCTCATCGATTCTCGGATCCTTTTCTTTCAAGGAGTCTTTTCCTGTATACTTGAAGAAATTCTTCAAGCAACACAAAAAATACGGATCCCGCGACAGGAAGATCATTGCAGACCTTTGCTTTGGGTTTTTCAGGATTGGCAATGCTGCCAGTTCTTACAGCCTTGTCGATCAAATGATCATGGGTTATTTTCTTACCCATGATATTGATGGAGGGTACCTGTCTTTCGCTAATCCTGATTTGGTCGATAAAATTGGAGAGCCATTAGATGCCAAAATAGATTTCATCAAGCAGCAATTCAGTGGATTTAACTTAGCTGAACTTTTTCCATGTCATGGCTCCATTTCAGCAGCCATTGATCAACATGATTTTGCTTTGCATCATTTTAGAAAGCCATCTTTTTTTCTCCGGGTCAGACCGCTAAAAAGAGACAAGGTCCTAGCCGCATTGAAAGCCCAATCAATACCGGCAAAGGTGGTTGGAGACATTGCGATAAGGATTGATGCGAATGTTGATGTTGAAAAAGTGATTGATTTGGATGTTGATGCTGTAGTACAAGACATCAGTTCACAAAAAACAATCAACTTGCTGGCTGACCTACCCACAGCTCCATCGACCATCTGGGATGCCTGTACAGGCAGTGGAGGGAAATCCATCATGCTGGCGGATCGCTACAGAAAAGTAGGACTTTATGTTTCAGATATAAGACAAGAAATTCTTGAGGAGTTGGAGCGCCGTTTCAAGCTTGCAGGCATTGTAGCGCAAAAACTATTTTGCACAGACCTGCAGCATCCCATGTCAACCCAAGTGGCAAAATTCAATCTTCCTGAAGGTGGAGTAGACCTGATTGTTGCTGATGTTCCCTGCAGTGGCTCAGGAACATGGGGCAGAACGCCAGAGTTGTTGCGTTCATTTGATGAATCCATGATCACCGAATACCAGTTCATGCAAAAGAGTATCGTGTCAAGGTTGCCTGCACAATTGAAGACTGGAGGGCATCTTCTTTATATCACTTGCTCTGTTTTTAAGGAAGAGAACGATGATGTTGTTGATTATATCCAGCAATCACTTGGTCTTTCCTTGGTGAGAAAGGAGATGATTTCCGGAATCAATGAAAGGGGTGATCATTTGTTTGCTGCACTGTTTACTTCATGATCCTGAGGCTTCCTGTTCCAATGCTATCCTGGTAAGACAATAGATACTGACCGGATGCCAAGTTTCCAAGCCCATTCAAATTGAAAAAATAGTATTCATTTTCCGATACATCGTAAGAGATATTCCTGATCAATTTTCCTTCCATTGACAGCAGCTGGACAGATAATTTGCCATTGGTCTTTGCGTTGTAAACAATGGTAAATTGGTCTGTAATCGGGTTGGGATAAATCCTGAGTCGATCTGATTTGAGGATGGCTTTTGCTTTTCTGATCTTTCTTTCCTTTTCAAGCATCTCATATGCTAAACGCATGTTGGGTATGCCATACCCGGTGCGAACATCGGGGTTGTTGAAACGGTCTCCACTTTTTCTTACCGCTTCAATGATTTCCTTGTTGGAAAACTCAGGGAATGCTTGCCATAAGCAAGCAACCAAGCCTGCAATATTGGGATTGGAAAATGAAGTTCCATTTCCTTGTGCCACAGTTCCATTGGTGCTGATCAAGAAAGTATTCCATCCGATAGAAGCAATATCGGGCTTGACCCTGTTGTCTGATGAAGGGCCATAACTTGAAAAAGGTGCAATTTGTTTGAGGCTGTTTACCGCCCCGACAGCCAAAACGTCAACTCCATCTGCTGGAGCGATGAGGTATTTCCAGGCATTGCTTCCGGAATTACCGGCGCTGTTCATGACAATCATCCCTTTGTTGCTGGCCATTGCGGCTCCCCTGGTGATCATTGTTTTTTTGCCATTCATATCAGCATAGGTATAATTGAAGCTGGCATCATCGAATGTATTGTATCCTAGCGATGAGCTGATCAATTGAATACCGATGCTGTCTGCTTTCTCTGCAGCTGCAAGCCAGTTTTGTTCTTCAACTGGAAATTCTGAGGCCACATCTTCAGTGCGGAAAAGATAATAGGATGATGCTGGAGCAGTTCCCACAAATGCGCCGGGAAGATTGCCGGCAAGAATGGAAAGGCAATGCATCCCATGTGCATCGTCTTCATTCACAGAAGCATTGTTGTCAACGAAATCCCATGTCATTTTCAGCTGTCCATTGATCTTGAGGCTGTCGAATGCTGCAATATTTTGGTATTTGAAAAAGCCTGCATCGAGTACTGCGATTTTTATTCCTTGCCCCTGAAACCCTTTGCCGTGAAGGAATTCACCTTCATGGATGTTGACTTGCTTACTGCTGTTACCATAGTTGAGTGTGTTGGCCTTTGTTGAAGCAAAAGTTTGTGAGACATTGGTTGCTGTGATCGTTTCAATAAACTTTTCTTCATTGATTGCACTGGGCCTGTTTGCAATAGGGAATCTTTTTTTGACGAAGGAGAATTGGGATATTTTGTTCAGGGCAGCCTGGTCGGAGGTTTTGATGAGTACCTGGTTCAACCATTTGGAAGTATTGAGGATCTCTACTTTTCCTGTTTTGGCAATGCTATCGAGGTAAACTTTTGAAACCGGTAGATCTGTGCTGTCGATGGCAATGTTGAATTGTTTTCTTCTGGCAATGGCCTCGGATGATAGAAAGGATAGTGGATTCGATTGGGAATAGGTGGTCCCTTTTTTATCTGTTAATTCAATGATATGCCTTGTATATTGTGCATGACCAGTGGTAAATATCCACTGCAACAAAATGACCAGTATGATTGACTTCATATTGGGTTAAAAATTATGACTCATGATTGTTAGTCTTACACCATAGCTGTTGGCTTCGTAGTATCCTCCAGGAGAACTGGCGTTGGGAGGCTGCCATGCCTCATGGATGAAATCCTTGAATATCAGCCCTATGCTTTTTGAATAGACTTCTTTTGAATAATTGATCTCAAAATAGAATTTCTTGTCAGCAGCATTACCAGATGTATCATTCCTTTGATTCACTGTTACCGTTTCTGTATAGGAAATTCCATTTGCAGTGAAGGGGCGTCGTACATTTTCATAGCTATATCTCCAGTCTTCAAGGTATTGAATGGAGGGGATGCCAGCTGTATTGATGTAGGAATTGCCTTTCCAGTTGAATCCGTTGGACAGGGGCTCTACCATTTTAAGATAGCGTTGGTTGTCTTGCACGAGTTCAAGCCTGGTGCTGTCAAAGGTGACCAGGTAGGACATCAGGTCTTTCCATTTAGTGGTATCTGTGTTGCTCCGGATGGTTCTTTTTATTTTGTAAGAAGGTCTGCCCAGGTTATCTGTGATGATGGAATCGATCCTGTCTTGGATAAGGTAGGAGTGCACCTCTTTTTTTGTACCGAGGTTGAGGTAGACGGTTGAATCCAGCCTATAGTTGATGTATTTCCCCACCTTTAGTGGGTAATAGGCCTTGATACTTTCTGTTTTGAACAGATCAGTCTCTTTTTCGCATGCCATCAGCAGGAAGATGAAAGAAAAAAAGATTATGCTTTTGCTTTTCAGCATTATGGTTCAGTTCTTTGGATGATACCGCCGCAAATCACATCATCACCTTCGTAAAAAACGGCAGATTGACCTGGGGCAATGCCTTTGGCATTTTCATAGAATGAAACGCGAATACCATTACCATTATTATGTAGTGTCCCGGCACTTCCCATGTCTTTGTATCGAATTCTGATGGTTGCTTCCATTCCATCATTGATGCCGGAGTATTTGATGTAATTCATTTTGGCTACATCCATTTCTTTTTTCATGAGGTCTTCCTCGTCACCCAGCACCACGGTATTGGTATTGGGATCAATTGCCGTAACAAAGGCAGGCTTGCCCAGTGCGATGTCCAGTCCCTTTCTTTGACCAATGGTATAGAAAGGATAGCCTTTGTGCTGACCAAGGATCTTGCCGTGTTTGTCAACAAAAGTTCCGCCCTTCATCCTTTCTTCCAGCCCTTCTACATTGCGTTTTAGGAATCCACGGTAATCATTGTCTGGCACAAAGCAGATTTCATAGCTTTCGCTTTTTTTGGCAAGCTCAGGGTAACCAAAATCGTGTGCCATCTGTCTGATAGCAGTTTTTCTGTATCCTCCCAGAGGAAGCAGTGTTCGACTCAGCAGATCTTGTTGAAGTCCCCACAATACATAGCTCTGGTCTTTGGTTTCATCAATCCCTTTGCTGATCAAATGTCTGCCATTTTCCTCCCTCACTTTTGCATAATGGCCAGTGGCAATGAATTCACAATCCATGGCATTGGCTCTTTTCAAAAGGGCCCGCCATTTGATATGGGTATTGCACATGACGCAGGGATTGGGTGTTCTGCCTGCCAGGTATTCATCTACAAAATTTTCAACTACAAAACCTCCAAACTCTTCTCGGATATCCAGAATATAATGCGGGAAACCATGGTGCACTGCAGCAGCACGGGCATCATTGAAGGAATCAAGATTGCAGCAGCCGGTCTCTTTTTTGCTACCTCCAGAACTGGCGTAGTCCCAGGTTTTCATGGTGATGCCTATCACCTCATAGCCTTGTTCGTGCAGCATCAATGCCACAACGGTGCTATCGATGCCACCACTCATTGCCACAAGAACTTTTCCGTGCCTGCTCATCTTTTTTTACAAAGTTAACGTAAAAAGGGAGGTTGGTTTAGAAACACGATAATTTTGACATTTCCATTGGAAATCGTCAGTCAATCATGTTGTTTTTTACTGCAAAAAATACCAGGCCAGCGGTATTCTTTAGCCCAAAACGCTCCATCAACCTGTCTTTGATGGATTCAACCGTTCTTGGGGAAATTTCCATTTTTTGTGCAATTTCTGCAGCGGTAAATTCCATGCAGAGCAGCCTTACCACCTCTTTTTCCTTGTCCGACATGACGATTTCGCTGTTTAGAGAAGGTATTGTCTTGTTTCTTGTAGTTGATTTCCTGAGCAATACCCTGTTGACGAAATTATTGAGGTAATAGCCCTTCACCATCACTTCCATGATGGCTTTCTTGATTTCGGCGGGATCTGCATTTTTGAGAAGGTAGCCATTGGCCCCATTTTCCATGAGATGGGAAACAAATCGTTCGTCTTCAAACATTGTAAGGATAAGGACCTTCACATCAGGATAGCGTTTGCTGACTTCTTTGGTTGATTCAATTCCATCCTTTCCTGGCATCCGAAGGTCCATCAGCACAACATCGGGTTGTTCCTCACTTAACTTGGTTAAGAGTTCTTCACCGTTCTCTGCTTCAAATATGAAGGAAATGTTGGTGTATTGCCGTAAGGAGAGAATTACTCCTTTGCGAAAGATTTTATGATCATCGGCTATTCCAACCTTTATGATATTCATTGTGCAATGGTTTGCTTGTTCAGTGGTCCATCATGAAGATACGTTATCATGCAGTAGTATCAGAAACAGGCATTTCTAAGGTGACTTTGTAGAAAGTCTGGGAGGCATCTTTTTCAAAAAGAACACTTCCGTCCAGGACTTTCATCCGGCTTTGGATATTTTTCAGGCCAAGCCCTACAGAGCTTTTGTTCATTCTTTCGAAATCAGCCTGGGTAATTCCTTTGCCATCGTGGTGCAAACGAATATAAAATACACCATCACTGGTATTCTGGGTAAGGTGAATGAAGCTGGAATTGCTGTGTTTTAGGATGTTGTTGACCAACTCTTGTGCCACACGGAAAATCAGCAGTTCACGCTGTGGAAGCATACGCTCACGATAGTCATGAAAACGACAGCTTGCATTGATGGCTCCGGATCCACTGATTTTTTGGAACAGGTCATTGATTGCTGACTCCAAACCGAAGTTCTTGAGGGTAGGAGGCATCAGGCTGTGAGAGATGTTCCTTATCAACTGGATGGTGTCGTCTATGATTTGCTTGGCATTATATATGCTCTGTAGCTGGGTGGAAATGTCTTGGTGAACCAGGTTGTCATTCAAATAAAGACGTGCTGTAGCCAGTAGTGGTCCGGCATCATCATGAAGATCAGCCGCAATGCGCTGTCTTTCTTCTTCCTGCCACCTGATCGATGCATTGAGTAAAATTTGTTGTTGTTCCTCTTCCAGTCGCTGAAGCTGTTGCTGGTACTTAATTACCTTCCTTTGGTGAAAAACAATGAATACAACCAGCCCAATGGCAAGCACCAACATTCCCAATGTGCCGAAAAACAGCACGGTTGAAACGTTTGAGGAGGATGCTATGGTTTGGAGGAGGGGCATTAGATATTAATAGTTTTCAGTTTATTTAATCTGATTTCTGAAATTATTCCAACGAAAAAGAAAGAATACATTAATATCTTAAAAATTGCTACAATATATCCGTAAGTATCATTAAAATCAGTGTTGCTGTAATTATTCTGGGACATGATAAACAAGAAAAATGTACCAGCAAAGAATAGAATCAGCCCAATTGCAATCCAAACGAAAGCTGTAAAATAATTATTTGATTTCAATATCTTCTCATACAATAAAATTAAAG
>JACCDW011726683.1_pt1 | contig 48296 bp, 44 predicted proteins | sample 7449781 | NCBI WGS metagenome assembly JACCDW01 (sample SAMN15323449, study PRJNA562643) | freshwater metagenome | isolation source: river surface water | place: USA:Blue River Watershed | collected 2017-08-18
AGGGGCGCTCAGGCGGGGGTCAAGCCGCAGAGGGCTGGTTGCCCAGCTTGTCGGCCCACTGCTTCATCTTGTCCAGGCCGGTCCAGTTGGCGTCGATGAAAGTGATGGCGCCGGTCGGGCAGGCGTCGGCGCAGGCCGGGTCGCCACCGCACAGGTCGCACTTTTGGACCTTGCCGGTTTCCTGCACGTAGTTGATGGTGCCGAACGGGCAGGCGATGGTGCAGACCTTGCAACCCACACAAGTGGCCTCATTGACGACCTTGGCGCCGGTGGCCTTGTCCACCGTGATGGCCTCGACCGGGCAGGCGTGCAGGCACCAGGCTTCGTCGCACTGGGTGCAGGTGTAGGGCACTTTCTTGCCGGTGTGGTGGAAGTCGAACACCTTGATGCGCGACTTGGCCGTGGCGTAGGTGCCGTAGTTCTCAAAGGAACAGGCCATTTCGCACTGCTGACAGCCGGTGCACTTGTCCGGGTTGATGTGCAACACCTTTTGCATGAGGGTCTCCTGTGGGTCGGCGCGCTCTAGGCAAAGCCACGCCTATGAATGACAATGCATAACGATTGTTTCGCGCTGCCACAGGGCAGCCGACCCGGGAATACCCGAATTTCACGCCCCCTCCCCTCACAAATTCTCAGCTTGATACACATGGCCGCCGCCGACCGACTGCAATCCATTGCCCAGGCCCGCCAGACCTTGTTGCACGAACGCAATGCCCAGACCGCCCCCTGGCTGGCGCCCTGGCTGGCGCGCAGCTGGCAACGGTGCCAGGCCTGGGGTCTGGAGCCCGGGCGCAGCGTGGGCTTTGACGCGGTCAGCGCGGCGCGCGCGCGCCAGGTTCAGGAAGAAAGCCAGCCGCTGGTGCAGGCGGCGCGCCCGGTGATCGCCGAGCTCGTGCGGGCCATGGGCAACATCGGCTACTTTGCCATCCTGACCAATGCCGATGGCATCGTGATCGATGTACAGGGCCCGGTCGACCGCGGCGACCGCCGCGCCCAGGTCATCGCGCGGGTCGGGGTCGACCTGTCCGAGCGGGCGGTCGGCACCAGCGCCATCGGCGCCGCGCTCGCCGAGCTGCAGCCGGTGTGGCTGCACCGCGGTGAGCATTTTTTTGACGACACCAGCGCCTACAGCTGCGCGGGGGCGCCGGTGTTCGGGCCCGACGGTCGCTGCGCCGGCATGCTCGATTTGACGGGCGTGGAGGTGGCGGAGCGGCCCGCGCTCAAGCACCTGGTGCGCCGCTCGGCGCGCAGCATCGAAAACAGCTGGCTGCTGGCCTCGCCACACGCGCTGACGCTGCGCCTGAGCTGGCCCGGCAACCAGCCCGGCGATGACAGCGACGGCCTGCTCACGCTGGGTGCCGATGGCGAGATCACCGGCGCCAACCCGACCGCGCGGCAAATGCTCTCGCTCGATGCAGACGCGCGCAGCGTGCATGCGAGCGATGTCTTCGCCATGCCCTGGGAAAACCTGTTCGACGCGGCACAGCGCGGCGACGGCTTTGACGAGGTGCCGCTGTGGTCGGGCCTGCGCCTGCAGACCCAGGCCCACCGCGCGTCGGACCTGACCAGCCCCACCGCGGCCACGCCTGGCCGCGGCCAGGCGCTGCGCGATGTCGAGACCGCGCTGATTCGGCAGGCCGTGGCCCGCGCACGCGGCAATGTGGCCGAAGCCGCGCGCAGCCTGGGCATCAGCCGCGCCACGGTCTACCGCAAGCTCGGCCAGCCCAAGGGCTGATCAGCGCGCGGCGTTCGGGAAGAACAGCTGCTCGCCGCCAATCTTGTAATCGGCGATCGCCACCTGGCCGGCGGCAGAGGTCACCCAGTCCACAAATTTCTGGGCCTCCGCCAGTTTGACATGCGGGTGCTTGGCCGGGTTCACGACCATCACACCGTACTGGTTGAACAGGCGCTGATCGCCCTCGACGAGGATGGCCAGGTCGGCGCGGTTTTTGAAGTTGAGCCAGGTGCCGCGGTCGGCCAGCACATAGCCGGCCTGCGAGGCAGCGATGTTGAGGGCCGGCCCCATGCCGCAGCCGCACTCGCGGTAGCCGTTGCCCTTGGCGTTGTCCAGGTTGGCCATTTTCCAAAAGCGCAGCTCGGCGGCGTGCGTGCCGCTCTTGTCGCCACGCGAGACGAAGAGCGCGTTGGCCGCGGCCAGCTTGGCCAGCGCCGCCACGATGTCCTTGCCGCGCGCGCCTGCGGGGTCGGCCTTGGGGCCGATCAGCACAAAGTCGTTGTACATCACGGCCTGGCGCTTGAGGCCAAAGCCTTCGGCAACGAATTTTTCCTCGGCCGCCTGGTCGTGCACGAAGACCACATCGGCATCGCCGCGGCGGGCCATGTCGAGCGCCTGGCCCGTGCCCAGCGCCACCACCTTGACCTCAATGCCGCTGGCCTTCTTGAAGGCGGGCAACAGGTGTGCGAACAAGCCCGATTGCTCGGTCGAGGTGGTCGAAGACACCACGATCGAAGGGCTTTGTGCCCACACCGCGGGCGCGACCAGCGCCGCGCACACGAACCATCGACGCAATGCAGAAAAAGATGTCATACCGTCTCTCCTTGAACAAAAGCATGCGCCTCGGGACTCACCTTCGCGAGCACCTCGGCGTTGAAAAAATCGTGCACCGGCAAATCGGCCAGCACGCGGCCCGCGCCCATGCACAGCACGCGCGTGGCGATGCGCTTGACCTGCCCAAGGTTGTGGCTGGCCCAGACCAGGGTCGGGGGCTGGCCCTGGCCCGCGGCGAACTCGGCGATCAGGGACTCGACCTCGCGCTTGGCGTGTGGGTCCAGGTTGGCGGTGGGTTCATCCAGCAAAAGCACATCGGGGCGTCGGGCCCAGGCCCGCGCGAGCGCCAGGCGCTGCTGTTGGCCGCCGGAGAGTTGGCGCCCCCCCTGCCCCGCGATGCCCTGCAGGCCCACGCGCGCCAGCGCCTCGTGCGCCTGCGCCCGGGCCGCCGACCACGACAGGCCGAGCGAGCGGTCCAGCCACAGCCCCAGCGCAACATTGGCCTGCGCCGACATGCGCAGCAAATGCGGACGTTGGAACAGCATGGCCTGGCGCCGCTGCGGATCCCGCCGTGCCGAACCCGAAGCCGGTGACAGCAGCCCATGCAGCGTGCGCAGCAAGGTGCTTTTGCCCGAGCCGTTGGGGCCCACCAGCGCCACGCGCTCGCCCGCCGCGATGTGCAGGCTGACCTCTTGCAACGCACGCAAACCGCCCAGTTGCACCGAGACCCGGTCGAGTTGCACCACGGTGTCCATCACAGCCCCCCCACCCAGGCGCGGTCACCGTGCGGACGCTCACCGCGCGCCCGCAGCAGCGCGACCAGCAGGTTGAGCAGGCCCACCACCGCGAGCAGCACCAGGCCCAGCGCGAGCGCGAGGGGCAGATCGCCCTTGCTCGTCTCGAGCGCGATCGCGGTGGTCATGACGCGCGTGAAGCCTTCGATGTTGCCGCCCACGATCATCACCGCACCGACTTCGGAAATCGCACGGCCGAAGGCGGTCACGAAAATCGTCAACAGCGCCATGCGTTCGTCCCAGGCCAGCAGCAGGCTGCGCAACACGGTGCCCGCGCCTTGCGAAACCCACTGCTCCCCGTGCTGGCGCTCCACGTCCTCGACCACCTGGCGCGTGAGCGCGGCCACCACCGGCATCACCAGGATCACCTGCGCCAGCACCATGGCCTTGAAGCTGAAGAGCCAGCCCAGCCCACCGAGCGGTCCGGTGCGCGAGAGCAGCAGATAAACCACCAGGCCCACCACCACCGAGGGCAACGCGAGCAGGGTGTTGAGCGCGACCAGCACCGCACCGCGCCCCCGAAAACGGCCGACCGCCAGCAGCGCGCCCAAAAGCACGCCCAGGCCATAGCCGATCAGGCAGGCGGTGGCGCTCACGGCCAGGGAACGGCCCACGATGATCCAGAGCTGGGGATCGAGGGTGGTCAACAGGTGCAGCGCCATGGCGACGCTGTCGGAGAAAGTGTTCATACAGCGGCGCGATGGTAGTGCAGCGCCACCCCTTATCGCGTACGGGTTGTCCGTTATGAAGCGCCGTGCATAAGGACCAGGCGGACCGCTGCGGCACTTCAGGCACACTCGGCCTGTGCCCAAAATCCAGCTGTCCTACCTCTGGTCGCCCGATGGCCGCGACCCGCCCGCGCCGACCTCGCCATTGCACCATCCGCTGATGGCGCTGCTGCAGGCCGTGCGCGACAGCGGCTCGATTTCGATGGCGGCCAAGGCGCTGGGCCTGTCCTACCGCCATGTGTGGGGCGAGCTCAAGCGCTGGGAAGAGTCGCTGCAGCAGTCACTGATCGTCTGGGAAAAAGGCCAGCCCGCGCGCCTGACCGAATTCGCCGACAAGCTGCTGTGGGCCGAACGTCAGGCCCAGGCCCGGCTGGCGCCGCAGATCAGCGCGTTGCAGGCCGAGCTCGAAAAAACCTTCGCCATGGCCTTCGATCCAGCCAGCCATGTGCTCACCGTGTATGCGAGCCACGACGACGCCCTGGTGCGCCTGCGCGAGCAGGCGGCCAGCCAAAGCCTGCACCTGGACATTCGCTTTTGCGGCAGCGTCGACGCGATCCGCGCGCTCAACGAGGGGCGCTGCACGGTCGCGGGCTTCCATGCGCCGGCCCAGCCCACGCGCGACTCGCACATGGCCCGCACCTACAAGCCCCTGCTGCAAACGGGACGGCACAAACTGATCGGCTTTGCCCAGCGCACGCAGGGGCTGATCACGGCCCCCGGCAACCCCCTCGGGCTGGGCAGCCTGGACGACGTGGCCCGCCGCCAGGCGCGCCTGGTCAACCGCACACTGGGCACCGGCACCCGGCTGCTGCTGGACCAGCTGCTGCAATCGGCAGGCCTGGGCCGGGAGGCCCTGCGCGGCTACGACCGAGAAGAAACCTCGCACGCGGCCGTGGCCACGGCGATCGCCTCGGGCAATGCCGACGTGGGCCTGGGCATCGAACCGGCAGCACGGACTTTTGGCCTGGGCTTTGTGCCGCTGGTGCAAGAGCAGTACTGGCTGGTGTGCCTGGCCAGCGCCCTGGACACACCGGCGGTGCAGCAGTTGCGCACTCTGCTGGGCACCCCGCAATGGGGCCAAACGCTCGAGCAGCTGCCCGGCTACACGCCCGACCCGGCCAGCGGCGAAGTCCATTCCCTCAAGCGGACGCTGCCCTGGTGGTCCTAGCCAGGGGGCCAAACCAGCCCTGTTTGACCGCACTTGCAGCCGCGGTTGTAAAAAATTCAGCCCCTTGCGCGACATCGCCCCTCGGAGTGAGGTGGCCAGCCACGTAAAATCTTGCATCCTTTTTCTGGAGTTAAGGTATGGGAGCCCTGCTCAAATTTTCAAATGCGATCGACCGCGCCAGCGGCTGGATCGGCAAGTACGTGATCTGGTTGATCCTGGCCTCCACCGTCATCAGCGCCATCAATGCGGTGGTGCGCAAGGTGTTCAACACCAGTTCGAACGCCTTCCTGGAAATCCAGTGGTATCTGTTTGCCGCCTCGTTCCTGATCGCCGCCGGCTACACCTTGCTCAACAACGAGCACGTCAAGATCGATGTGGTGTCCAGCAAGTTCAGCAAGCGCACCCAGATCAAGATCGACATCTTCGGCTTCGCCGCCTTCCTGATCCCGGTGTGTCTGGCCATCCTGTGGTACGGCATCCCCTTCTTTTACAAGGCCCTGCTCAGCGGCGAGGTGTCCTCCAATGCCGGCGGCCTGATCCGCTGGCCGGTCTACGCCATGATCCCGCTGGGTTTTTCGCTGCTGCTGCTGCAAGGCCTGTCCGAGCTCATCAAGCGCGTGGCCTTTTTGCAAGGCTTGATCGAGGACCCGACCGCCAAGAAGGTTGAGAAAACGGCCGAAGAAGAACTGGCCGAAGCCATTCGACGCCTGGCCGAGTCCAAGAACAACTGAGCAAGGACCCCGCATCATGGAATTTTTGACCCACAACCTGGCCCCGATCATGTTCGCGGGCCTGATCGTCTTCCTGCTCATGGGCTTTCCGGTGGCGTTCAGCCTCGGCGCCTGCGGGCTGTTTTTCGGCTTCGTCGGCGTCGAGCTTGGCGTGTTGCCCGAGACGCTGCTGCAGGCCTTGCCGCTGCGGATTTTCGGCATCATGCAAAACGAGACCCTGCTGGCGATCCCGTTTTTCACGCTCATGGGCCTGATCCTCGAGCGCAGCGGCATGGCCGAAGACCTGCTCGACACCATCGGTCAGCTCTTCGGCCCGATCCGTGGTGGCCTGGCCTTCGCGGTGATTTTCGTGGGCGCCCTGCTCGCCGCCACCACCGGTGTGGTGGCCGCTTCGGTGATCTCCATGGGCCTGATTTCGCTGCCCATCATGCTGCGCTACGGCTATGACCGCCGCATCGCCTCGGGCGTGATCGCGGCTTCGGGCACGCTGGCCCAGATCATCCCGCCTTCGCTGGTGCTGATCATCCTGGCCGACCAGCTGGGCCGCAGCGTGGGCGACATGTACAAAGGCGCTTTCATCCCCGGCTTCATCCTGACCGGTCTGTACGTGGGTTATGTGGTCCTCCTGGCCATCTTCAAGCCCAGCTGGGTGCCAGCCCTGCCGCTGGAGGCCCGAACCATCCGCGAAGACAATGGCAAGAGCGGCCTGCTGTCGCTTTTGGTGCTGACCGTCATCTCGACCGCAGTGGCGGTGTATTTCGGCGAGCACTATGCCGATGTGCTGAGCTGGTGGACCGGCACCGAGGTGACCACGGTCGCCACCGACGAGACCATCGTCGTGTCGATGTGCGCCGGCGTGCTGCTGGCCTTCATCATCGCCAACATCAACAAGCTCACCCGCCTGGGCCTGCTCTCGCGCATGGCTGAGCGCGTGACCTTTGTGCTGATCCCGCCGCTGCTGCTGATCTTCCTGGTGCTGGGCACCATCTTCCTGGGCATCGCCACCCCCACCGAAGGCGGCGCCATGGGCGCGCTGGGGGCCTTCATCATGGCCATGTCGCGCAAGCGCCTGAACATGGGCCTGCTCAAGCAGGCGCTGCAGACCACCACCAAGCTGTCGTGCTTTGTGGTGTTCATCCTGATCGGTTCGACCGTGTTCAGCCTGGTGTTCCAGGGGGTCGACGGCCCGATCTGGGTCGAGCACCTGCTCAGCAGCCTGCCCGGGGGCCAACTGGGCTTCCTGATCGCGGTCAACATCCTGGTGTTCGTGCTCGCCTTCTTCCTCGACTTCTTCGAGCTGTCCTTCATCGTGGTGCCGCTGCTGGCGCCCGTGGCCGAGAAGCTGGGCATCGACCTGATCTGGTTCGGCGTGCTGCTGGGCGTGAACATGCAGACTTCGTTCATGCACCCGCCCTTCGGCTTCGCGCTGTTTTACCTGCGCAGCGTGGCACCGAACAAGGCCTATCAGGACAAGATCACCCAAAAGGAAATCCAGCCGGTCACCACCATGCAGATCTACTGGGGTGCGGTGCCTTTCGTGGTCATTCAGATCATCATGGTCGCCTTGATCATCGCGTTCCCGGGCATTGTCTCGGGCGGCCTGGACAAGACCGGTCCGGTCGACATCAGCAATGTGCAGATCGAAGCCGCGCCGACGGACGACCTGCGTGACAACACCGAGGATGGCGTCAACGCCGACGACCCGATGAAGGACCTGCAGGTCGAGGACAAAAAGCCCTGAGTCCCCGAGCGCAAGCCGACCCAGCCCACCCTTCGCGGTGGGCTTTTTCTTGGGCAACGGTCGCCGCGCAGCATCGACCCATGCCAGATGGGCGCGCATGAAAAAACCCGCTGGGCTTGCGCGCAGCGGGTTTTTCGGGGCCCTGGAGACTCAGAGTTTCTGGGCCTGCATGAAGCTGTCGAAGCGGGCCTCGCCGAAGCGGAACCACCAGTTCTGGTCGGCACGGAACTTGGCGTAGTCCTCGTAGACCTTCTTCCAGTTGGCGTTCTTGGCGCTCAGTTCGCTGTAGACCTCTTGGGCGTGCTTGAAGGCCACGTCCATCATTTCCTTGGGGAAAGGCAGAACCTTGGTCTTCTGGGCAGCCAGCTGCTTGAGGGCGCCGGGGTTGAAGGCGTCGTACTTGGCCTGGATGTCGACGTGGGCGTACATCGAAGCGGCTTCGACGATGGCCTTGTTCTCGGGCGAGAGGGCGTCGTAGGCCTTCTGGTTGACCATCAGCGTCAGCTGCGGGCCGCCTTCCCACCAGCCGGGGTAGTAGTAGTTGGGCGCGACCTTGTTCAGGCCCAGCTTCAGATCGTCGTAGGGGCTGATCCACTCGGCGGCATCGATCGTGCCTTTTTCGAGCGACTGGTAGATTTCGCCCGCGGGGATGTTCTGCGGCACCACGCCCATGCGCTCGAGCACCTTGCCGGCGAAGCCGCCCACGCGGAACTTCAGGCCCTTGAGGTCGGCCGAGGACTTGATCTCCTTGCGGAACCAGCCACCCATCTGCGTGCCGGTGTTGCCCAGCATGAAGTTGATGATGTTGTACTTGGCATAGTGCTCGCGCATCAGCTTCATGCCGTTGCCATGCACCATCCAGGCGGTCATCTGGCGGCTGTTGAGGCCAAACGGGATCGCGCAGTCCAGGGCGAAGGTCTCGTCCTTGCCGAAGAAGTAATACGGCGCGGTGTGAGCGCATTCCACGGTGCCGTTTTGCACGCCATCGAGCACGCCGAAGGCGGGCATCAGTTCACCGGCCGCGTGGGTGGAGATTTCGAATTTGCCGCCGCTCAGTTCCTTGACCTTCTTGGCGAACAGTTCAGAGCCACCGAACAGGGTGTCGAGCGACTTGGGGAAGCTCGACGCCAGGCGCCAGCGCACGGCCGACTGGGCATGCACCACCGGCGCGACGCCAGCGGCCAACACGCCAGCGATGCCAGCGTTTTTCAAAATGGAACGACGATCCATGGATAACTCCTCTTAAAACGTGAAACTGCCCGTTCTGACAGAAGTCGGCATGACGGGACAGCCGGCATTGTAGAAAGATCTCAGGGCCTCCCTGGGCGGGTTTACCCTTTTAGAACTGTCAAAACGAACAAAACAGCGGTTTTAACCGCTGATTTGATTTCAATCAGGTCTTGAAGGCTTTTGCATCGGGCCAGCGCGCCCCGATCGCGCCTTCGATGCCTGCGGCGTCCAGCCCCTGCAGGGCCAGCAATTTGGCCGGATCGCCATGCTCGATGAAGGCATCGGGCAGGCCCAGTTGCAGCAGCTCGCGCGCCAGGCCCATGGCCGCAATCGCTTCGCCCACCGCGCTGCCCGCGCCGCCCATGACGGCGCCCTCTTCGAGCGTGACCAGGCGCGCGTGACTTTGCGCCACCTCGCGCAGCAGCGCCTCGTCCAGGGGTTTGGCCCAGCGCATGTTGACCACCGTGGCGCCCAGGCGCTCACCCACCTCAAGGGCCGGGTACAGCAGCGGGCCGAAAGCGAGGATCGCCAGGCCCTGACCCTGGCGCCGCACTTCGCCGCGGCCATAGGGCAAGGGGTCCAGCTCGGCCAGAGGCGCCGTGCCCACCCCCGCGCCACGCGGGTAGCGCACGGCCACCGGGTGGTTTTGCGCGAAGGCGCTGGACAGCAGCTGGCGGCACTCGCGCTCGTCGGCCGGGCAGGCCAGCGCCAGGTTGGGGATGCAGCGGATGTAGGCGATGTCGTAGGCGCCCGCGTGGGTGGCGCCGTCGGCGCCCACCAGGCCCGCGCGGTCGAGCGCGAACACCACCGGCAGGTTTTGCAGCGCGACGTCGTGGATCAACTGGTCGTAGCCGCGCTGCAGGAACGTGGAGTAGATCGCCACCACCGGCTTGAGGCCCTCGCAGGCCATGCCGGCGGCGAGCGTGACCGCGTGCTGCTCGGCGATGCCGACATCGTAGTAACGCTTGGGAAAGCGCTGGTGGAACTCGACCATGCCCGAGCCCTCGCGCATCGCGGGCGTGATGCCCACCAGGCGCTCGTCCTGCGCCGCCATGTCGCACAGCCAGCGGCCAAACACCTGGGTGAAGGTGGTCTTGGGCGGCGTGGCGGGCGGCACGATGCCCACGGCCGGATCGAACTTGCCCGGACCGTGGTAAGCGATGGGGTCGGCCTCGGCCAGTTTGTAGCCCTGGCCCTTTTTGGTGACCACATGCAGGAACTGCGGGCCGTCCAGGTGCTTGAGGTTTTCCAGCGTCGGGATCAGCGATTCGAGGTCGTGGCCGTCGATCGGGCCGATGTAGTTGAAGCCGAATTTTTCGAACAGCGTGGCCGGCACCACCATGCCCTTGGCGTGTTCCTCGAAACGCTTGGCCAGCTCAAACAGCGGCGGCGCCGCCTTGAGCACCTGCTTGGCGCCCTCTTTGGCGGTCGCGTAAAAGCGCCCGCTCATGAGCTGCGCCAGGTAGCGGTTGAGCGCGCCCACCGGCGGGCTGATCGACATGTCGTTGTCGTTCAGGATGACCAGCAGCTTGCAGTCTTCGACGCCCGCGTGGTTGAGCGCCTCAAACGCCATGCCGGCGGTCATGGCGCCGTCGCCGATCACCGCAACCGCGTGCCGGCCCTCGCCTTTTTGCCGCGCGGCCAGCGCCATGCCCAGCGCGGCCGAAATGCTGGTGGACGAGTGGCCCACGCCAAAGGTGTCGTATTCGCTCTCGTCGCGGCGCGGAAAGCCCGACAGGCCGCCGAGCTGGCGCAGCGTGGGCATGCGCTCGCGCCGGCCCGTCAGGATCTTGTGCGGGTAGGTCTGGTGCCCCACGTCCCAGACGATGCGGTCTTCGGGCGTGTTGAACACATAGTGCAGCGCCACCGTGAGTTCCACCGTGCCGAGGTTGGAACTCAGGTGGCCCCCGGTTTGGGAGACGTTGTCGAGCACGCACTGGCGCAACTCGTCGGCGATCTGGGGCAGCTGGGCGCGGCCCAAGCGGCGCAGGTCGATCGGGGACTGGATGGATTCAAGCAGGCGTGACATGGTGGCGGTGTCCGCGTGGTCAGTGTTGGCGCCGCACAACCATGGCCGCGAGGCCGCGCAGCGGCTGCAGGGCCTGGGCTGCGAGCCCGGTGTCCGCGAGGGCCTGCTGGGCTTGCTCGGCGAGGTCGTCGGCATGGCGCTGCGCGGCCTGGAGCCCCATCAGCGCGACGTAGGTGGGCTTGTTGGCGGCCGCGTCCTTACCGGCGGTCTTGCCCAGGGTGGCCGAATCGGCCGTCACATCGAGGATGTCATCGACCACCTGGAAAGCCAGGCCCAGGGCCTGGCCAAAGCACAGCAGGGCATCGAGCGCCGGCGCCGACAGGCGCGGGCCGCACGCGGCGCCGAGTTGCACGCTGCATTGCAGCAGCGCGCCGGTCTTGAGGCGGTGCATCTGGCGCAGCTGCGCCTCGTCCAGGGGGTGCCCCACACTGGCCAGGTCGATGGCCTGGCCACCGGCCATACCCCAGTAACCCGAGGCCCGCGCAAGCAAGCCCACGCAGGCGGCCTGCACCGGGGCGGGCACCAGCGCCTCGTCGGGGGTGAGCAGTTCGAAGGCCAGGCTTTGCAGCGCGTCGCCCGCGAGCAGGGCTTGCGCCTGGCCAAACTGCACATGCACCGTCGGTTTGCCGCGGCGCAAGACATCGTTGTCCATGCAGGGCATGTCGTCGTGCACCAGCGAGTAGGCATGGATCAGCTCGATCGCACAGGCGGCGCGCAGGGCGGCCTCCTGCGCCGACGGCCCCAGCGCCCCCACGGCCTCGGCACTGGCCAGCACGAGCAGCGGGCGCAGGCGCTTGCCACCGCCTTGCACGGCGTAAACCATGGCCTCGCCCAAGCCGGCGGGCGCGGCCGCGTCGATCCAGTCGCCGAGCGCGCGCTCGACGCGCGCCAGACGGGGCTGCACCCAGGCCGCCAGGTCGAAAGCCGCCGTCATGCGCCGTTCCAGGGCTTCATCTGCCCGCCGTCGAGGATCTGGATCTGCGCCTCCACCGCCTGCAGCTTGTCCTTGCACAGGGCCAGCAGGGCCGCGCCCCGCTGGTAACCGGCCAGCAGCTGATCCAGCGGCATCTGGCCCGACTCCAGCTGGGTCACGAGCTGCTCGAGTTCCTGCAGGGCCGCCTCGTAGGTGGCGGGCAGCGCGGCAGGGGGACGGTCGGACGCGGATCGGGGCATGGGACGGGCAGGCTCACAAAAACCCTGATTCTAGGCCCCAGGCACGCCAGCACACACACACCGGCGCGAAGCGGGGCACAGAGCATGCCCACCCCCCATCAGGCCATCGGGGGCGGGGTACAATACCCGGCCCTGGCGGAAAGGATTCCGCCTTTTTTCATGCGCCCGTTTCTTCGGATTTGGCGCTTTGTCCCTGCCCCTTCATAGGGGGAGTCTCTAGGTCAGGTCACCCATGTCTGATTTAAGTCTTCAACTTCAGCAGGCCGCAAGCCAACTGCCCGTTTCCAGCTATTTCGATGAGGCGCTGTTCCAGCAGGAACGCAAAACCCTCTTCCAGCAAGGTCCGCGCTATGTGGGCCATGCCCTGTCGGTGCCCGAGCCCGGCGACTACCTGGCCCTGCCGCAAGAAGCCGGCGGCCGTGCCTTGGTGCGCCAGGGCGACGGCCGCATCGAGCTCGTCTCCAACATCTGCCGACACCGCCAGGCCGTGATGCTGCAAGGCCGCGGCCACCTGGGCAGCCAGGCCAAGGGCCATGCCGGCGGCAACATCGTCTGCCCGCTGCACCGCTGGACCTACTCCCCCAAAGGGGAACTGCTGGGCGCGCCGCATTTCGCGCACGACCCCTGCCTGGACCTGAACCGCTACCCGCTGCGCGAGTGGAACGGCCTGCTGTTCGAGGACAACGGCCGCGACATCGCCGCCGACCTCGCGCAAATGGGCCCGCGCCAAAGCCTCAATTTCGAGGGCTACGCACTCGACCACGTCGAGCTGCACGAATGCAACTACAACTGGAAGACCTTCATCGAGGTCTACCTCGAGGACTACCACGTCGGCCCCTTCCACCCCGGCCTGGGCAACTTCGTCACCTGCGACGACCTGCGTTGGGAGTTCAAAGAGCATTTCTCGGTGCAAACCGTGGGCGTGGCCAGCACCTTCGGCAAGCCCGGCTCCGACGCCTACAAGAAGTGGCACGAGGTGCTGCTCAAGTACCGCGGCGGCGAGCTGCCCACACAGGGGGCGATCTGGCTGACCTACTACCCGCACATCATGGTCGAGTGGTACCCGCATGTGCTCACGGTCTCCACGTTGCACCCGATCAGCGCCGACAAGACGCTCAACATGGTGGAGTTCTACTACCCCGAGGAAATCGTGGCGTTCGAGCGCGAGTTCGTCGAGGCCCAGCGCGCCGCCTACATGGAAACCTGCATCGAGGACGACGAGATCGCCGAGCGCATGGACGCGGGCCGCAAGGCCCTGCTGGCGCGCGGCGACAACGAGGTCGGCCCCTACCAAAGCCCGATGGAAGACGGCATGCAGCACTTCCACGAGTGGTACCGCCGGCAGATGAACTTCCGCGATTGATTCCCGGCGGGCCGCCTCGAAGGCCCGGCGGGCGCATGGCATGATGCCGGCCATGCAAGCTTCCTGGATGATCCTCGCGTCGCTGTTTTTCGCGACGATGAGCGTCTGCATCAAATACGCCTCGGCCCACTTCGGCACCTTCGAGCTGGTGTTCTACCGCGGCGTGATCGGCATGGCCGTCATGGGCACGCTGTGCCGCGTGCAGGGGGTGTCCCTGGCGAGCCCCGTGCCCATGATGCACGTGTGGCGCTCGGCCATCGGCGTCACCTCGCTGTCGGCCTGGTTTTACGCGATCGCCCACCTGCCCATCGCCACGGCCATGACGCTCAACTACATGAGTGGGGTCTGGGTCGCAGCCTTTCTGGTCGGCGGCACGCTCGCCTTCGGCAAGCTGCAGGACGCGCGCCGCCAGGGCCCGATCGCGCTCACGGTGATGGCGGGCTTTGCCGGCGTGATCATGATCCTGCGGCCCACCATCGAGCAAAACCAGCTCTTTGCCGGCGTGGTCGGCCTGCTGTCGGGCCTGGTCGCCGCCATGGCCTATTTGCAGGTGGCGGCGCTGGGCCGCATGGGCGAGCCCGAGTCGCGCACCGTTTTTTATTTTTCGGTGGGCACCACGCTCACGGGCCTGATCGGCAGCGCGGTGCTGGGCTTTTCCCCCTGGACCTGGCCGGCCGCGCTGTGGCTGCTGCCCGTGGGCCTGCTCGCCGCGGGCGGCCAGCTGTGCATGACCATGGCCTACAGCCAGGGCGCCACGCTGGTGGTGGCCAATTTGCAGTACGCGGGTATCGTGTTTGCCGCGCTGTATGGCCTGTTCCTGTTCGGCGACCGGATCCCGCTGATCGGCTGGGCCGGCATGGCGCTGATCATCGCCAGCGGCATCACCGCGACCGCGCTGCGCAACCGCGCCCTGCCCCGGCCGCCGGCCGAAGAACACTGAGCTTTTGCGAGAGCCCTTCCCATGCACACCCTGCTGATCTCCCCCGCCGAACTGCAAGCGCTGATGGCCAGCGGCCAGCCCCTGCGCGTCTTCGACTGCAGCTTCGACCTGATGAATCCCGAGGCCGCCGACGCGCTGTTTACCGAGGTCCATATCGCGCGCGCCCAGCAGGCGCACCTGGACCGCGACCTGAGCGCGCACAGCGCGGACGACGCGGTCAACGGCGGGCGCCACCCCCTGCCCCGGCGCGAGACCGTGGCCGCCTGGCTCGGCCGCATGGGCGTCGATGCGGCCACCCAGGTCGTGGTCTACGACCGCAACGGCTGCAACTACTGCGGCCGCCTGTGGTGGATGCTGCAATGGCTGGGCCACGAGGCCGTGGCCGTGCTCGACGGCGGCCTGCAGGCCTGGCAAGCGGCCGGCGGCGCCCTCGAGCGCGGGCCGGCCCAGCCCCTGAGCGCCTGTGCCTTCACGCCGCGCCCGCCGCTGCGCCCCCTGGTCGACACCGCCACCGTGCACGCGCGGCTGGGGCAGCCTGGACAAACCGTGGTCGACGCGCGCGGTGGCCCGCGCTTTCGCGGCGAGGTCGAGCCGCTGGATCCGGTGGCGGGCCACATCCCGGGCGCGCTCAACCGGCCCTTCACCGACAACTTCGCACCCGATGGCCGCTTCAAACCGGCCGAAGTCCTGCGCGCCGAATGGCTGGCGCTGCTGCAGGGCCGCGCGCCCGAGGCGGTGGTGCACCAGTGCGGCAGCGGCGTGAGCGCCGTGCCCAATGTGATCGCCATGGCCCTCGCGGGCCTGGGCACGAGCGCGCTCTATGCGGGCAGCTGGAGCGAGTGGAGCCGCACCGCGGGCCTGCCCTGCGAAAAAGGCTGAGGCAGCGCCCTGGCGCGGGCGCTCAGTGCACCGCCACGCCGACCGCCATCACGAGCGCCATGCCGATCGCGAGCCACAGCACCTGGGCCGCGGTTTCGCGCGCACTCAGGCGCTTTTGCAGCTGCGGGATCAGATCGGCCAGGGCGACATAGATGAAGCTGCTGCTGGCCATCGCCAAAAAGTAGGGCAAGAAGCCCTCGAGCGCATCGACCAGCACATGGCCCACGGCACCGCCCAGCGCTGTGACCGCGCCCGCCAGCGACACCTTGAGGGTGGCGGCATGCCGGGTGGAAGCGCCCTCGCGCAGCACCACCAGATCGCCCATGTGGTGCGGCACCTCGTGCGCCATCACCGCCAGCGCGGCCAGCACGCCGATCTGCCAATCGGCCATGAAGGCCGAGGCGATCAGGATGCCGTCGCCAAAGCAGTGCACGCTGTCGCCGGCCAGCACCGCCCAGGAACCGGGACGGTGGTGGGCGTGCGCGTGGCCATGGCTGTGCCCATGCGCAGAGCCCTCGCCGTGGCCCTGGGCGTCGGCCTGGCCATGCGCCGGCCCATGGTGGTGTTCATGCCCGTGGTGCCAGAGCTCGGCCTTGTCGAGCAAAAAGAAGAACACCAGGCCCACCAGCAAGGTGGCGAACAGGGCGTGCGGCCCGGCCCCCTGCTCGAAGGCCTCGGGCAGCAGGTGCAAAAAAGCCGTGGCCAGCAGCGCCCCCGCGGCCAGGCTCAGCATGTGCTGGGTGTAGCGGCTCACCACGCCAAAGCTCAGCCAGGCGGCCAGCCAGACGCTGCCAATCCCTGCCAACAGGGTCCCCAACATGATCACCAACAAAGTCATACCGGTTCCATAAAACAAACCGCCCCGAAGGGCGGTTTTCTCACTGCCACTGCGTCACACCCCGTGGCGTTTGAGCCAGGCCAGCAGGCGCTGCCAGCCGTCCTCGGCCGCCGCCTGGCGGTAGCTGGGCCGGTAGTCGGCATGGAAAGCATGCGGCACCTCGGGGTAGACCACAAAGCTGCTGGCCTTGGCCGCAGCCGAGCCCTGTGACAAAGCGGCCTTCATCTTATCAACCGTGTCAAGCGGGATGCCGGCGTCGGCGCCCGCATACAGACCCAGCACCGGCGCCTTGATGTCCGCGGCCAAGTCGACCGGGTGGCGCGGCGTGAGCGGCGTGCTGGCCCCCACCAGCCGGCCGTACCAGGCCACGGCGGCTTTGACGCGGGGCTGGTGCGCGGCGTAGAGCCAGACGTTGCGCCCACCCCAGCAAAAGCCGGTGATCGCCAGTTTGTCGGTGTCGCCGCCGTTTTTCGCAGCCCAGGCGACGCAGGCGTCGAGGTCGCCCATGACCTGGGCATCGGGCACCTTGGCGATGATTTCAGATTGCAGGCGCGCGAGCTCGCCATAGCTGCTCGGGTCGCCCTGGCGCACGAAGAGTTCGGGCGCGATCGCCATATAGCCCTGGCGCGCCAGGCGCCGCGTGACGTCGGCGATGTACTCGTGCACACCAAAAATCTCGGACACCACCAGCACCACCGGCAAGCCGCTTTTGCCGGCCGGTGCGCTGCGGTAGGCCGGCATCTGAAAGCCGTTCACATCGACCATGACCTCGCCGCTGACCAGGCCATCGGCCGGCGTCTTGACCGCGGTCTGCGCCATCAGCGGGCCGGCTGCGGCCGCATAGCCCACGCCAAGTGCGGTCTGCAGGGCGCGGCGGCGCGTGGGCGCGGCGCTGCCGTTGAGCAGCGCCTCGGTGTCTTGCACCAGGTCTCTGAGTTGTGCGGGTTGGGGCATGTCTCGTCCTCCTTGGGGTGTTGAAACGTTCATCCTGACACAGCCGACGCGGCTTCGTCGGCGTGGGGCTTCCGATGGACCAGGCGGGCGGCCGCCAGGTCCCAGCCGGCCCAGCCGCAGCTCTTGAACAGCACGGCGGGCCCGTCGGCGCAGGCCGCGGGGCCCGCCAGCGCCTGTGCGAGCGTCTGCCACTGCGCGCTCGGCACGCCCGCCTGCAGCAGATCGCCCGCCTCGTGCATCGCCTCGGGGGTGTCCACCACGACGCGGCCGCGCGCGGCCAAGTCGCGCGTGAGCGCAGGGTCGAGCTCGATCATGCGGGGCGTGAAGGCGCCCACCGCCCCCAGCCAGACCTGCGGGTGCAAAGGCCCGCGCAGCACCACCGCCTGCGCCGGCGTGCAGGTGACGACCAGCGGACACCGCGCCTGCACCCGGCTCGGATCGTCGACCGCCTCGGCCTGCAGCCCTTGCGCACACGCCGCGTCGGCGAGCGCCTGGGCGCCCGCACGGGTGCGCGAGGCGATGAAAAATTGCCGCACGCCCAGGCCCTGGGCGAAGGCCTGCAGGTGGGCGCGCGCCTGCACGCCTGCGCCCACGACCAGCATGGGGCCCTGCGGGCAGGCCGCGAGCTGACGCGCCGCCAGCAAGGAGACGGCCGCGGTGCGCCGGGCCGTCACGGTGGGGCCGTCGAGCTGGGCCACGCGGCGGCCGGTGGCGATGTCGAACACCAGCACATCGCCCTGGATCGTGGGGCGCGGCGTGCCGGCGTTGGCGGGCGTGAAGCTGATGAGCTTGCTCATGGCCACACGCGCATCGCTGGCGGGCATCACAAACAGGCTGGCACCGCCCGGCAGCGCCATCACGATGCGCTCGGGCACCTGCACGGCGGGGTCGCGCAGCACGGCGGCCAGCTCATCGGCCAGCGCGCCATAAGGCAAGGCCTCGGCGGTGCGGGAATCCATGCGCTGCGGCCGGGCTTCAGGCGGCGGCCAGGCGGGCCGCCACTTCGCGCTTGCCCAGCTGGCGCACCGCCGCGATCGCCGCGAGCTGGCCCGCGCGCGGGCGCGCCTTGCCGGTTTCCCAGTGGTAGACCGATTGCGCCGACACGCCGATCAGCTTGCCCATATCGGCCGCCGACAAGCCCAGCTTCTTGCGCAGGTTCGCAAAACCCGCCACGCGAAAGCGCAGGCCGCTGGCCGGCGGCGCCTCGCTTTCGGGCTCGCTGCGGCCCACCGCCTTGCCCACGGCCTTGGCCTGGCGGGCCAGCGCGCGTTCCAGCTCGGCCACCTTGCGCTTGAGGGCCGCGATGTCGCCGCGGTACTGCGCATTGGCCTTTTTCAGCGCCAGGGTCTCGGCGCGCAGCTCCTTGCGGGCGATACGGGCGATTTCGGCTTTCAGTTGGTCGGCAAAACTGGACATGGCGGTTTCCTGGGTTTTGAAAACCCGAGGATAACGGAAGCCCCCACTTTGAACAGTCCCCGGCGAAGGCCGGCCTCAGTGGGCCTGCTCCCAGTTCGGGCCGACGCCGACTTCGGCCAGCAGCGGCACCTGCAGCTGCGCCACGCCCGCCATGATGCGCGGCACCTCGCTGCGCACCCAGTCGACCTCGGCCTGCGGCACCTCGAACACCAGTTCGTCGTGCACCTGCATGATGACCCGGGTCTGCTTGTGCTGCGCATCCAGCGCCTCCTGCACCGCCACCATGCTCATCTTGATGAGGTCGGCCGCCGTGCCCTGCATGGGCGCATTGATGGCGGCGCGCTCGGCCGCCGCGCGGCGCGGGCCGTTGGGGCTGTTGATCTCGGGCAGCACCAGACGCCGGCCGAACACGGTCTCCACATAGCCCCGCGCCTTGGCCTGATCGCGGGTGTCGTCCATGTAGCGTTTGACGCCGGCAAAACGTTCGAAATAGCGCGTGATGTAATTTTTGGCGGCGGTGTTGTCGATGCCCAGGGCCTTGGCCAGACCGAAGGCACTCATGCCGTAAATCAGGCCGAAGTTGATGGTCTTGGCGTAGCGGCGCTGCTCGCTCGAGACTTGGTCGGGGGTGAGGCCAAACACCTCGGCCGCCGTGGCCTTGTGCACGTCCATGCCGTCCTGGAAGGCGCGCAAGAGCGCCGCATCACCGCTCAGGTGGGCCATGATGCGCAGCTCGATCTGGCTGTAGTCGGCGCTGGCGATCACGCTGCCCGCCGGCGCCACAAAGGCCTCGCGCACCTTGCGCCCTTCGGCGGTGCGGATCGGGATGTTTTGCAAATTGGGCTCGTTGCTCGACAAGCGTCCGGTCACGGCCACGGCCTGCGCGTAGTGCGTGTGCACGCGGCCGGTGCGCGGCAGCGCCATCTGCGCGAGCTTGTCGGTGTAGGTGCCCTTGAGCTTGGAGAGGCTGCGGTGCTCGAGGATGCGCGCGGGCAAGGGGTAGTCTTCGGCGAGCTTTTCGAGCACTTCTTCGTCGGTGCTGCGCGCGCCGGTGGCGGTCTTCTTGACCACCGGCAGGCCCAGCTTGTCGAAAAAGATTTCGCCGAGCTGCTTGGGGCTGGACAGGTTGAAGGGTTGGCCCGCGATCGCATAGGCCTCTTGCTCGAGCTGCACGATGCGCTCGCCCAGCTGCTGGCTTTGCGCGGCCAGCGTGGGCGCGTCGATCAACACGCCATTGCGCTCGATGCGGTAGAGCGCCTCGCTGGTGGCGATTTCGAGTTCGTAAATGCGCTTCAAACCTTCGTGCGCCGAGATCTGCGGCCACAGGGTCAGGTGCACGTCCAGGCACTGGTCCGCGTCTTCGCACGAGTACTCGGCCGCGCGCGCCACATCGACCTGGGCAAACGGGATCTGGTGCGCGCCCTTGCCGCACAGGTCTTCGTAGCTGAGGCCCTTGCGGCCCAGGTGGCGTTCGGCCAGGCTGGCCAGGTTGTGCGGTTTGTGCACTTCGAGCACATAGCTTTGCAGCATGGTGTCGTGCACATAGCCACGCACCTCGATGCCGTGGTTGGCCAGCACATGGCGGTCGTATTTGACGTGCTGGCCCAGCTTGTGGCGCGCGGGGTTTTCCAGCCAGGGCTTGAGGCGCGCCAGCACCTCGTCGCGCGGCAGCTGCACCGGGGCGTCGGGTCCGTTGTGCGCCAGCGGGATGTAGGCCGCTTCGCCGGGCTGCACGGCCAGTGAAATGCCAACGATTTCGGCGCGCATCTCGTCGAGCGAGGTGGTCTCGGTGTCCAGCGCGGTCAGCTCGGCGGCCTCGATGCGCGCCAGCCACTGGTCGAAGGCGGCCCAGTCGGTGACGGTGGTGTAAGTGACCGGGCCCAGCACCCGACTGGCCGGCGTGGGATCGACCGCAGGCGCATCGCCAAACAAATCCCCCATGACGGCCGCCGCCCGCGGCGCGGGCGGTACCGCACCGCCGGCCTTGGCCGCCAGCGAACGGAAACCATAGGTTTCGTAGAAGCGGCGCAGCTGGTCTTCGTCGGGCGCATGCAGGCGCAAGGCGTCCAGCTGGGGCAGGCCCGGCACCCAGGCGGCCAGGTCGCAATCGGTCTTCATGGTCACCAGCGCGCGACCCTTGGGCAGCCACTCGAGCGCCTGGCGCAAGTGCTCGCCCGCAGCGCCCTTGACCTCGGCGGCGCGCGCCACCAGGGCGTCGAGCGAGCCGTATTCGAGCAGCCACTTGGCCGCCGTCTTGGGGCCGACCTTGTGCACGCCGGGCACGTTGTCGACCGGGTCGCCCACCAGGGTCTGGTAGTCGATCATCAGCGCGGGCGGCACACCGAACTCGGCGGTGACGCCGGCCACATCGCGCTTTTTGCCGTTCATGGTGTCGACGATGGTCACGTGTTCGTTGACCAGCTGGCTCAGGTCCTTGTCGCCGCTGGAGACGACCACCTCCACGCCCTGCGCGCTGGCGGTATGGGCCAGCGTGGCGATGACGTCGTCGGCCTCGACGCCGGGCACATCGAGCACGGTCCAGCCCATCAGGCGCACCAGCTCGTGAATCGGTTCGATCTGCGCGCGCAAATCGTCGGGCATGGGGCTGCGGTGCGCCTTGTATTCGGGGTAGAGCGCGTCGCGAAAGGTCGGGCCTTTCGCGTCAAAGACGCAGGCGGCCAGGGGCGCCGGGTAGTCCTTGCGCAGGCGCTCCATCATGTTGATCATGCCGCGGATGGCGCCGGTGGCCGGGCTCGTGGGGTCGCCGGGCACGGCCCGCAGATCGGGCATGGCGTGGAAGGCGCGGTACAGGTAGCTGGAGCCGTCCACGAGCAGCAGCATGGGCTTGTTGGGGGGGGTGTCGCTCATGCCGACATTTTGCCTGCTGGGCCTGGCGCCCCTGCGGGCGGGCGGCGTGCAGAAACTACAATCGATGGTTTTCTGCCCAGGCCGCCCCGCGGCCGCAACGACCCTCTCCCATGGCGGTATTCACCGAAGTCTCCGAGGCCCAGGCGGCCGAACTGATGCAGACGCTGCAGCTGGGCGAGCTGTCTGCCCTGCAAGGCATCGAAGGCGGCATCGAAAACACCAACTACTTCGTCAGCACCGAGCGCGGCGAGTACGTGCTCACGCTGTTCGAGCGCCTCACGCACGAGCAGCTGCCGTTTTATCTGTTCCTCATGAAGCACCTGGCCAGCAAGGGCATCCCGGTGCCCGACCCGGCCGCCGACCGCGCCGGCGATGTGCTGCACACGGTCTGCGGCAAGCCGGCCGCGGTGGTGAACCGGCTGGCGGGCAAGAGCCAGCTGGCCCCCGGCCCCGCGCACTGCGCGGCCGTGGGCGAGATGCTCGCGCGCATGCACCTGGCGGGCCAGGACTACCCACGCACGCAACCCAATCTGCGCGGCCTGGCCTGGTGGAACGAGACCGTGCCGGTGGTGCTGCCGCATTTGACGCCGGAGCAGTCGGCGCTGATCCGCAGCGAGCTGGCCTACCAGAACCACATCGCGCAGGGCAGCGCCTATGCGGCGCTGCCCTGCGGCCCGGTGCACGCCGACCTGTTCCGCGACAACGTGATGTTCGAGGGCGAGCGGCTCACGGGCTTCTTCGACTTTTATTTCGCGGGCGTCGACAGCTGGCTGTTCGACCTTGCGGTCTGCCTCAACGACTGGGCCATCACGCACGCCGACGGCCGCCACGAGGCCGTGCGCGCGCAGGCGATGCTCGCGGCCTACGAGGCGGTGCGCCCCCTCACGGCCGCCGAGCGCACACTGCTGGGCGCGATGCTGCGCGCGGGCGCGTTGCGCTTTTGGATCTCGCGCCTGTGGGACTACCACCTGCCGCGCGACGCCGCCATGCTCAAACCCCACGACCCGACCCACTTTGAGCGTGTGCTGCGCGAGCGCATCGCCACGCCCGTGGTACGCTGAGACCATGTTGCTGCAAACCGTTCCCGCACGCCGCGGCCTGCAATGGGCCTTGCAGGGCATGCGCACCTTCTGGCGCCAGCCGCTGGCCATGACCGGCCTGTTTTTTCTGTTCATGGCGCTGGTTTCGGTGCTGTCGGTGCTGCCGCTGGTCGGCGGCGTGCTCGCGCTGATGCTGATGCCCAGCTTCACCGCCGGCCTCATGGCCGCAACCCAAACCGCGCACGAGGGCCGCTTCCCGATGCCCAGCACGCTGTGGACCGCGCTGCGCGCGCCGGCCAGCCGCGGGCCCATGCTGCGCCTGGGCGCTTTTTATGCGGTCGGTTTTCTGGGCCTGATGGGGGCCTCGGCCCTGGTCGATGGCGGCCAGTTCGCGCAGGTCTACCTGGGCGGCCAGCCGCTGAGCCCCGAGGTCGTGCAGTCCGAGAGCTTCCAGTCGGCGCTGTGGGTGACCATGGTGCTGTATGTGCCTTTGTCGATGGTCTTCTGGCATGCGCCCGCGCTGGTCTTTTGGCAGCAGGTGTCGCCGGCCAAGAGCCTGTTTTTCAGCTGGATGGCCTGCTGGCGCAACAAGGCCGCCTTCGCGCTGTATGCCCTGTTCTGGGTTGGCGTGTTCGGCGCCGCCGCGGTGCTGGCGATGGTGGTGGCCAGCCTGATGGGCGATATTCAGATGACGCTGTCCATCCTGATGCCGCTCGCCCTGATGGTGGCCGCGATGTTTTTCACCTCAATGCTGTTCACCGTCAAGGACTGCTTCAGCGCGCTGCCGCAGCCCGTCGAGCCGGCCTGAGCGCGGCCCCGCTCACAAATCCTGCTGGTAACGCTGCAGCATCTCGGCCTGGCTTTCAGGCGGGCTGTCCAGGCCGATCTGGTCGTGGATCATCTGGCCCATGGTGGGCAGCGTGCTGCGCGCGATGCGCGCCTCCGGGTCCCAGAGCCTGGCGCGCATGAAGGCCTTGGCGCAGTGCAAAAAGGCTTCCTCGACCTGCAGGCGCAAGACCAGCTTGGGCGTGCGCCGCGCGTCGGCGCACCGCGCCAGGTCGTCCGGCTCGGTCGACAGCTGCACCCGGCCATTGACGCGCAGCGTCTCGTCCACCCCCGGGATCATGAAGAGCAGCCCGGCCTGCGGGTTCTCGATCAGGTTCTGCAGCGCGTCGAGCCGGTTGTTGCCCGGCGCATCGCCCCAGAGCAGCGTGCGCGCGTCCTGCACCACGACAAAACCCGGCGCACCGCCGCGTGGCGTCGCATCGAGCCGGCCGGCCGCGTCCGAGGTGGCCAGCACCACAAAGGGCGAGCGCGCGATGAAGGCCTGGCAGTGCGCATCGAGCGCCGAGAGCTGCTTGCGCCGGGCGCGTTCGGTGGGCTGGGCATAGAGCGCGCGCAGCTGCTCGCGTGTGGTGATGGGCATGCCTGGGGCTCCTGCAAAGGGACTAGACCACGGTGAGCTTGGCGACCGACAGCGCCAGCCATTTGACACCGTGGCGCGGGAAGTTGACCTGGGCGCGCGCGTCGGCGCCTGCGCCTTCGACCGCGAGCACCTTGCCCTCGCCGAATTTGGCGTGGAACACGGCGATGCCGGCCTGGATGCCGTGCTCGGGTGCGCTTTTTTGCGCCGGCACCGGCGGGCTCTTCCAGGTCTCGGCGCTGACCGAGGGCGTGCCCAGGCCGCTGTGGCCCCAGGACGGGCGCACCTGGGCCGCTTGGCCATGGCGCGCGCTGGCGGGCGACCAGGGTGCGCCCAGGCCGCTGGCAAAGCCGGCCTGCTTGGGGGTGATCCACTTGAGGCAGTGCTCGGGCAGCTCGTCAAAGAAACGGCTCTTGAGGTTGTAGCGCGTCTGCCCGTGCAGCATGCGCGTTTGCGAGTGGCTCAGGTACAGGCGCTGGCGCGCGCGCGTGATGGCCACGTACATCAGGCGGCGCTCTTCCTCGAGGCCATCGAAGTCGTTCATCGAATTTTCGTGCGGGAACAATCCCTCTTCGAGGCCGGTGATGAAGACCGCATCGAACTCCAGGCCCTTGCTCGCGTGCACCGTCATGAGCTGGATCGCATCCTCGCCGGCCTGGGCCTGGTTGTCGCCGGCTTCCAGGGCCGCGTGCGTGAGGAAGGCCGCGAGCGGGCTCAGGGTGACGCCGTCGTCCAGTGACTCGTCGACCAGCGGCTGCGCGGCATCCAGTCCCTGGCTCGCAGGGCTTTGCGACAACTCGGGCAGGGCCACAGCGCTGCGACCGAAGCCTTCTTGTGTGACAAAGCTTTCGGCGGCGTTGACGAGTTCCTCCAGGTTTTCCACCCGGTCCGCGCCTTCTTTTTCGCTGCGGTAGTGCTGCACCAAGCCGGTCTTGTCGAGCACCAGGTCGATGATTTCGCGCAGCGTCAGGCCCTCGGTCTGCTCGCGCAGCACATCGACCATGGCGACAAAGGCGCCCAGGTTGGCACCGGCCTTGCCGGTGGTGGCGCTCACGGCGTCGTGCAGCGAGCAGCCCACCGCGCGCGCCGCGTCCTGCAGCTGCTCGATGCTGCGCGCGCCGATGCCGCGCGGCGGAAAGTTGACCACGCGCAAAAAGCTCGTGTCGTCGTGCGGGTTCTCCAACAGGCGCAGATACGCCAGCGCGTGCTTGATTTCGGCGCGCTCGAAAAAGCGCAGGCCACCATAGACGCGGTAGGGGTAGCCGGCGTTGAACAGCGCGGTCTCCAGCACCCGGCTTTGCGCGTTGCTGCGGTAGAGCAGCGCGATTTCCTTGCGGGCAAAACCGTCTTGCTTGACCAGCTGGCGGATTTCCTCGACCACCCAGTTGGCCTCGGCGAAATCGCTGACCTGCTCGATCACCCGCACCGGCTCGCCCGCGCCCTGGTCGGTGCGCAGCGTCTTGCCCAGGCGGCCTTTGTTGTGGCCGATCAGGTGGTTGGCCGAGTCGAGGATGTTGCTGAAGCTGCGGTAGTTTTGCTCGAGCTTGATCTGGTGCTGCACCTGGAACTCGCGCACGAAGTCGGCCATATTGCCCACGCGCGCGCCCCGGAAGGCGTAGATGCTCTGGTCGTCGTCGCCCACGGCCATGATCGCCCCCTGCCCGCCTTCGCCCGGCAAGCCGACCAGCAGCTTGAGCCAGGCGTATTGCAGCTGGTTGGTGTCCTGGAACTCGTCGACCAGCACATGGCGAAAGCGGCGGCGGTAGTGCTCACGCACATGGGCGTTGTCGCGCAGCAGCTCAAAGGAGCGCAGCATGAGTTCGCCAAAGTCGACCACGCCCTCGCGCTGGCACTGTTCTTCGTACAGCTGGTACAGCTCGACCTTGCGGCGGGTTTCGTCGTCGCGCACCGGCACATCGCCCGGGCGCTGCCCCTCTTCCTTGCAGCCGCCAATGAACCACTGCAGCTGCTTGGGCGGAAAGCGGTCTTCGTCCACATTGAACTGCTTGCACAGGCGCTTGATCGCGCTGAGCTGGTCTTGCGTGTCCAGGATCTGGAAGGTCTGCGGCAACTGCGCGAGCTGGTGGTGCGCACGCAAAAAGCGGTTGCACAGGCCGTGGAAGGTGCCGATCCACATGCCGCGCACGTTCACGGGCAGCATGGCCGAGAGGCGGTGCACCATCTCCTTGGCGGCTTTGTTGGTGAAGGTCACGGCCAGCAGGCCGCCCGGTGAGACCTGACCCGTTTGCAGCAGCCAGGCGATGCGCGTGGTCAGCACCCGGGTCTTGCCCGAACCGGCGCCGGCCAGGATCAGGGCGTGTTCGGGCGGCAGCGTGACGGCGCGCAACTGCTCGGCGTTGAGGGGGGCCAGCAAGGGCGAAGACAGGTTCACGGGCGCATCGAAGGACATGCGCCGATTGTAAAAAGCCCGGCTGGCAAATCCGGGTAGAATCGGTCACCGGGCCCAAGTTTCTTGCGCCCGGTTTTTTGTTGGGGCGTCTGCAAGGGATGAACCCCCCCCCGCAAAAGCCGGCCAAGCCAAGCGCTCAATCGTTTTTTCAACGAATCCTTTCTGGAGCTTGGTTTTCTCATGGAAATTTTTGACTACGACAACATCCTGCTGCTGCCGCGCAAGTGCCTGGTGGAGAGCCGTTCGGAGTGTGACGCCAGCGTGCAGCTGGGCAGCCGCACTTTCCGCCTGCCGGTGGTGCCGGCCAATATGAAGACGGTGGTGGACGAGTCGATCTGCGTGTGGATGGCCCAAAACGGCTACTTCTACGTGATGCACCGCTTTGACATCGACAACGTGAAGCTGGTCAAGGACATGCACGCCAAGGGCGTCTACGCCTCGATCTCGCTGGGCGTCAAGCAGCCCGATTACGAGACGGTGGACCAGCTGGTCGCCCAGGGCCTGTGCCCCGAGTACATCACCATCGACATCGCGCATGGCCATGCCGACAGCGTGAAGAACATGATCGGCTACATCAAGGACAAGCTGCCCAAGGCCTTCATCATCGCCGGCAACGTGGCCACGCCCGAAGCCGTGATCGATCTGGAGAACTGGGGCGCGGACGCCACCAAGGTCGGCGTGGGCCCGGGCAAGGTCTGCATCACCAAGCTCAAGACCGGTTTTGGCACCGGTGGCTGGCAGCTCTCGGCCCTCAAGTGGTGCGCGCGCGTGGCCACCAAGCCGATCATTGCCGACGGCGGTATCCGCAGCCACGGCGACATCGCCAAGAGCATCCGCTTTGGCGCCAGCATGGTCATGATCGGTTCGCTGTTCGCCGGCCACGAGGAGTCGCCCGGCAAGACCGTCGAGGTCGATGGCGAGCTGTTCAAGGAGTACTACGGCTCGGCCTCGGACTTCAACAAGGGCGAGTACAAGCACGTCGAAGGCAAGCGCATTCTGGAGCCCGTCAAGGGCAAGCTGGCCAACACACTGATCGAGATGGAGCAGGACGTGCAAAGCTCGATCAGCTACGCCGGTGGCAAAAAGCTGATGGACATCCGCAAGGTCAACTACGTGATCCTGGGCGGCGACAACGCGGGCGAACACCTGCTGATGTGAGGGCCCTGGCCCGTGCATGAAAAAAGCGGCCCACGGGCCGCTTTTTTCATTCGGCGCCGGATCAGCTCGCCGCGATCTGCGCGGCGGCGAGCGCGTGCAAGCGCGCGCCCGGCCGCGCCAGATCGCCCAGCACGCTGAAGTGGTTCAGGCCGGGCAGTTCCTCGCAGACCGGCACCACCTGGGCGCCCCAGGCCTCGCGGATCAGACGGTTGTGACGCACAAACTCGGGGCTTTCATCGGCACCGACCACCGCGTGCAGCACGCGGCCTTTGGGCGCGGCCCAGCGCGCGGGGCTGGCCTTGCGCACCTGGGCGGGCGTGAGGCGCAGGTCGGCCTGCACAAAAGGCGTGCGGCGCACGGGCTCGAGCTCGTAAAGGCCCGAGACCGAGAGCCCGCGCGTGGCCAGGTTGCGCGGCAGGTCGCGGCCCAGCCGCTGCCAGTCGCAGCCCAGCAGCATGGCCACCAGGTGGCCCCCGGCCGAGTGGCCCATCAGCGAGATGCGGCTGGCGTCACCGCCGTGCGCGCCGATGTGGCGCCAGGTCCAGGCCAGCGAGCGGGCCATCTGCAGCGCGATGTCGGGCACGGTGACGGGCTGCCGGGCCGTGCCCGGACACAGCGCGTAGTTGACCACCACCACGCAGGCGCCTTGCGCGCGCAGCGCAGGCACGACAAAGCTGTGGTCGGATTTGTCCAGGCTGCGCCAGTAACCGCCGTGGATGAAGACCACCACGGGGGCATTGGGCGCGGTGGCGGGGAAGATGTCGAGCGTCTCGTTCGGGCCCTCGCCATAGGGCACATCGAGGGTGCAGGGCAGCGAGGCGCGCACGCGACGCGAATCCTCGGCCCAGCGGGCGAAGTGCGCCGCATGGTCGGGCACCAGGGCGCGGTTGTTGTACATGCGGTCGTGCCAGGCGGCGTCGCGGGTGGGCATGGCGGGTCTCCTTGTGGTGCATTGCATCTTGGCACAGCCGCAGGCCCCGACCTGGCAAGGTGGCGACAAGCGGTGCCCCGCCTCAGAGGCGCATCTCCCAGCGCAGCTGCACATTGCGCCAGTTGCGGGCGGTGCTGGTGGCCGACTCGGCGGTGCCGCCCGCGCGGTAGGTCGAGCCCGTCACGTAGTCCAGCGGCGTCACATTGCTCACCGTCAGGCGCAGCGCGCTCGCCGGCGAGAAGCGCCACAGGCCGTAGAGGTCGAGCACGCGCTTGGCGCCCTGGTAGGCCCATTGCGTCTCAGTGCGGCGGGTGTCGTAAGCCGGGTTCCAGTTGTAGTTGCCACCCACGGTGAGCGGCAGGCCGCGCAAACGGTAGTCACCGCCTAAGTTGCCCGTCATGCTCGGCTGCTGGTCGAGCCGGTTGTTGGGCCCGGGCACATCGAGCACCTTGGAGCGGAAAAAGCTCGTGTTGGCGCGCACATCGATGGGCAGGGCGTCGGCGATCCACTGGTCGAGGCGGAACTTGGCCTCGAGCTCGAGGCCCTGGGTGATGGCGTTGCCCACATTGGTGGGCGCCGAGACATAACGGTTGCTGGTGCCGTTGTAGGTGGTGGTGTAGCGGATCACGTCCTGGATCTGGCGCCGAAACAGGTTGGCGCTGAGCACGCCGCCCTGCGCCAGATAGCGCTCGAACGCGAGGTCGATGCCCGTGGCCAGCTCGGGGCGCAGGTTGGGGTTGCCCGTGCGGTCGGGCTGGGTGGGGCTGTTCTCGATGAGCGAAGGCACATAGCGCGCCACCAGCTGGTGCAGCGTGGGCGTTTTGTAGCTGCGCGTGAGGCTCATGCGCAGCTGGTCGCGCTTTTGCGGGTCGGGCTTGAACACCGCATGCAACAGCGGCGTCCAGACGCCGCTGTCGTTGCGCTTGAGCGCCCCGTCCACCGTGCCCTCGGTCAGCAACGCCTCATAGCGCAGACCGCCGTGGGCCGACCAGCGCGGGTTGATCTTGAACTCGTCCTGGCTGTAGAGCGCCCAGCGCCGGGTGCGCGCCTGCAGGCTGCCGCCGTCCTCGCCGGCGCCGGCATTGCCCTGCTCGTCGCGCCGCACCTGCTCGAATTCCAGGCCGCTGACGATCTGGTGGCCGTTGTCGAGGATGCGGGTCCATTTGCCCGTGAGGTTGTGGCTGTTGTCGGTGAAATTCTGGGTTTCGAAGCCGTTGCGCAGCAAGGTGTCGGGGCCCGAGGCTGTGCTGGCCCCCGTCTGGTCCATGCGGTAGTCGTAGGTCGACTGCCCGAGGCCAAAGCGCAGCTCGAGCCGGTCATCGGCCGACAGCGGCTGACTCCACTGCCCGTTGAGTCGGGCCATGGTGAAGCGGCTGCCGCTTTGCGTGACGGCGGCGTTGGACAGCAGGGGCGAGCCCTCGGTGGTGCGCACCGCAATGCGGCCCTGGTTGTCGTATTCGGAGTAGATGACAAAGGGCATGAGCACCAGGCTGCGGCCCTGTTCGCCCTTCCATTGCAGGCGCGCATTCGCATTGACGGCGCGCCGGTGGCCCAGGCTGCTGGCCTCGCGCACGCGGTCGTCGATCTGCGTGGATTCGGTCACCGTGCGGCTTTCCTCGGGCCGGTAGGTGTCCATGGCCGCGAGCGTGAGGGTGCCGCTCAGCGCCTCGGTCTGGAGGTTGCGCAGCCAGTTGAGCTGGCTCGAGGTGTGGCCGTGCTCGCTGCTGGCCGTGAGCTTGAGGTCGTCGGGGATGCCGCGGCGGCCTTCCCGCAGCACGATGTTGAGGGTGCCGGCGATGGCGCGCGCGCCGGTCTCGGCCGTGGGCGCGCGCAGGATTTCGATGCGCTCGACCTGCTCGGGCGTGAGCTGCTCGATCGAAAACCCCGGCGGCACGCGCTCGCCGTCGAGCAGGATCTGGGTGTAGCCGCCGCCCAGCCCGCGCATGCGGATCGCCCCACCGCGCCCAGGCGCGCCCTGGACGGTCACGCCGGGCAGGCGCTTGAGGACTTCACCCAGGGTGGCGTCGCCGTGTTTGTCGATCTCCTCGCGGCCGATCACGATCTTGGCGGCGGTCGACTCGCGGCGCTGCTCGGTGCTGTTGTCGCGGTTGCTGCGGATTTCGACCGTGCCCAGATCGGTCGCCGGGGCATTGGCGGTCTGGGCTTGCGCGCCGGACCAGGACGCCAGCACGGCCACCAGAGACAAAGCCAGCGGGCTGCGCTGGCCGGGAGAAATCAGAATTTCGGACATGCCCCCGATTTTGACAGCGCCGCCGCAAGCCTGCGGGGCGCGGGGTCACGAGCGTGCACGAGAGCGCCGCCGGCTCACTCGCCGGGCTTGAACAGGGCAGCGACCTTGCGCTTGGGCTTGATGTTGGCCGAGACCGAGGAACGCACGGCGGGGCGCTGTTGCTCCCAGACCGGGGCGGCTTCGCTGGCCGAGGCTTCGTAGGGCTTGTCGAAGAAGGGGTCGCGCGGGGCCAGGGCCGAGCGCGGGGCGCGGCGCTCGCGCGGGGCGTCGAGCACATCGCGGGGGTCACGCTCTTCGCGGCGCGGACGGCGCTCTTCGCGTTCGCCGCGCTCGCTGCGTTCGCCCCGGCCGCGGCGCTCGTCGCCGCCGAGGTCGATGGCCTCGACTTCGATCTTTTTCTTGATCAGCTTCTCGATGTCGGTGACCAGGCGGTTGTCGCTGGGCGCGACCAGGGTCACGGCCAGGCCCGAGGCGCCGGCACGGCCCGTGCGGCCGATGCGGTGCACATAGTCTTCGGCGTTGAAAGGCACGTCGAAGTTGAAGACCGCGGGCACGTCCTTGATATCCAGGCCGCGCGCGGCCACGTCGGTGCAGACCAGCAGGTGGACTTCGCCCTTCTTGAAGGCGTCGAGCGCCTTCAGGCGCTCGTCCTGGCTTTTGTCGCCGTGCAGCGCGCCGGTCTTGAAGCCGTCGCGCTCGAGCGTGCGGGCCAGGCGCGCACAGCCGAGCTTGCTGTTGGTGAAGATGAAGGCCTGCTGCAGGCCACGGTCGTTCAGCACCTTGCGGATCACGCGGCGCTTGTCGTCGTCCGAGGCGGCAAAAAAGCGCTGCTCCACGGTGGAGGCGGTTTCGTTGGGGCGGGCCACCTCGATGGTGACCGGGTCTTGCAGGTAGCTGCCGGCCAGGCGTTTGATCTCGGGCGAGAAGGTGGCCGAGAACAGCAGCGTGGTGCGGGTCTTGGGCAAATACGACAGGATGCGCTGCAGGTCGGGCAAAAAGCCGATGTCCAGCATGCGGTCGGCCTCGTCGAGCACCACGTACTCGACCTGGTTGAGCACCACATTCTTGGCCTCGATGTGGTCGAGCAGTCGGCCGGGGGTGGCCACCAGGACTTCCACGCCCTTCTTGAGCTCGGCGGTCTGCGGCTTCATGTCGATGCCACCGAACACCACGGTGCTGCGCATCTGGGTGTACTTGGCGTAGAGCTTGATTTGCTGCGCCACCTGGTCGGCGAGTTCACGCGTGGGCAGCAGCACGAGGGCGCGCACGGGGTGGCGGGCCGGCGAGGTGGAGGCGTTTTCGTGCTTGAGCAGGCGCTGCAGCAGGGGCAGCGAGAAAGCGGCGGTTTTGCCGGTGCCGGTCTGGGCGGCGCCCATGACGTCTTTGCCGGTCAGCACCACGGGAATGGCCTGCGCCTGGATGGGCGTCATGTTTTCGTAGCCCATTTCGGCCACGGCTTTGGCCAGCGAAGGGGCCAGGGACAGTTGAGAGTAAGGGGTGGTCATTGCCCTCTATTGTCGCATTTTGGGCTTGCGGGACGTTTGGGGGGCGCTGCGCCACATCGGGGGCGGGATCGGCAGGGGCGGTATCCGGGCGCCTCATGCTGCGGGGGTACGCAGAAATCGGCCCCCGAACACCGCCCCTGCCGATCCCTGGGGCCTGCGGCCCCAGGGACCCGAAACCCGAAACCCGAAAGCCCAAGGCATCGAGAAGTTGAAGACGGTCAGTGCACCGACGAGGCCGGTGGGTGGGCTGGGGCCGGACGACGATTTCTGCGTACCCGCAACATGAGGAGTTCGGCCCCAGCCCGTCCACCGGCCGGCGCCCAACGAAGGCATAAAACGACAAAAATCAGGTCTTGGGCAAAGTCACACCCACCTGCCCCTGGTATTTGCCACCCCGGTCCTTGTAGCTGGTCTCGCAGACCTCGTCGCTTTCAAAGAACAGCACCTGGGCACAGCCCTCGCCCGCGTAGATCTTGGCCGGCAGCGGCGTGGTGTTGGAAAACTCCAGCGTCACATAGCCCTCCCACTCGGGCTCGAACGGCGTCACGTTGACGATGATGCCGCAGCGCGCGTAGGTGCTCTTGCCCAGACAGACGGTCAGCACATTGCGCGGGATGCGGAAGTACTCCACGGTGCGCGCCAGCGCGAAACTGTTGGGCGGGATGATGCAGACGTCGGCGTTGATGTCGACGAAGCTCTTTTCGTCGAAGTTCTTCGGGTCCACCACCGTGCTGTGGATGTTGGTGAACACCTTGAACTCGGGCGCGCAGCGGATGTCGTAGCCATAGCTCGAGGTGCCGTAGCTCACGATCTTCTGGCCCGCCGCGTTGTGGCGAATCTGGCCCGGCTCAAAGGGCTCGATCATGCCGTGCTGCTCGGCCATGCGGCGGATCCACTTGTCGCTCTTGATGCTCATCTTGCTCAACCTTGGGTGAATGCCGCATTGTAGGCAGGTCGGCCGCCCGGCCTGGCGGCCCGCTTCAGCGCGTGGCCTTGCCGACCACGCCCTGCACCAGGTAGTTCATCTGGAGGATCTGCTCGTCCGTCAGGCGCCGGCCTTTGGCCAGGACGGGTCGGCCCTCGTTGTCCACGATGGGGCCGGTGAAGGGGTGCAGCTTGCCCTCGCCGATCTGCTTTTGGCGGGCCAGCACCTCGTCCTGCACCTTTTTCGGCACCTTGGGGCCGAAATCGCCGACGCGGATCATGCCCTCTTTGACGCCGCCCCAGACGCTGCCGCTGTGCCAGCTGCCGTCCATCACCGCCTTGACGCGGCGCGTGTAGTGCTCGCCCCACTGGTGGGTGACGGCCAGGATCTGCGCGTCGGGGGCAACCTTGCGCATGTCCGAGTGGTAAGCCACGGCCAGCTTGCCGCGCTCCTGCGCGGCGGCCATGACCGCGGTCGAGCCGGTGTGGAAAGCGATCACATCCACCTCCTGGTTGAACAGGCTGATGGCGGCCTCGCGCTCCTTGGGCGGATCGAACCAGGCGTTGAGCCAGACCACCTTGACGCGGGCCTGCGGATTGACCGAGCGCATGCCCAGCGTGAAGGCGTTGATGCCCTGCAGCACCTCGGGGATCGGGAAGCCCGCCACATAGCCGGCCACGTTCGTCTGCGTCATGCGGCCCGCGGCCACGCCGGCCAGGTAACGGCCCTCGTAATAGCGCGCGTTGGACGCGGCCACATTGGGCGCGGTTTTGTAGCCCGTCACCGACTCGAACTTCACCTGCGGGAAGTCCTTGGCCACCTTCAGCGTGGGCTCCATGTAGCCAAAACTCGGCGTGAAGATGATCTGGTGGCCTTGCTGCGCCAGGTCGCGGATCACGCGCTCGGCGTCGGCGCCCTCGGGCACATCGGCCACGAAGGTGGTCTTGACCTTGTCACCCAAGGCTTGCTCGACGGCCTTGCGGCCCTCGTCATGCTGGCGGGTCCAGCCGGCCTCGGTGATCGGCGAAACATAGACAAAACCGGCCTTGACCGGTGGCATGACCGGCGTGGATTGGGCGAAAGACAGGGGGGAGAAAAAACAGGCGGCCACGAGCGTGGCTGCGAGGTTTTTGTACATGGTGTTCCTCTACATGGCCCCGGGATTGGACAAAAGCAAAACCCGCCGGGGCGCGGGTTTGCCTGGATTTTAAGGGACAGCGCTCAATCGCTTTCGGCGAAGCGCGCAAACACCTGCTTGAGCTCGTGCATCCAGCGGTGCTTGTCGGTCTCGGGGGCAAAGCTGGCCTCCAGGCTGTTGGCGGCCAGTTTGTAGGCCTCGCGCGGGCCCAGGTGCAGGGCCTCGAAGGTCTGCAGGTAGTTGTCGAGCAGGTAGCCGCCGAAATACGCCGGATCGTCGGAGTTGAGGGTCACCCGCACGCCGCTTCGCAGCATCTGCGCCAGATTGTGCTGGGCCAGGCTGGGGAACACACACAGCTTGAGGTTGGAGAGCGGGCACACGGTGAGCGGCACCTGGGTGTCGACCAGGCGCTGCATCAGCGCCGCGTCGTGGATGGCCTGCACGCCGTGGTCGATGCGCTCGACCTTGAGCGCATCGAGCGCGCCCCAGATGTAGGCCGGCGGCCCCTCCTCGCCCGCATGGGCCACCGCGTGCAGGCCGAGCGCGCGTGCCCGCGCAAAGACGCGCTCAAACTTCTCGGGCGGGTGGCCCACCTCGCTCGAATCCAGGCCCACACCCATGAAGCGATCGCGCCAGGGCAAGGCGGCTTCGAGCGTGGCCAGCGCATCGTCTTCGCTCAGGTGGCGCAAAAAGCACAGGATGAGGTCGGCGCTCAGATTCAGCCAGCGGCGCGCGTCCAGGCAGGCGCGCGAGAGCCCCTCGATCACGGCCTCCATGGGGACACCGCGCGCGGTGTGAGTTTGCGGGTCGAAAAACAGTTCGGCCCGCACCACACCGTCGGCCTGCGCGCGCTCGAAATACGCCCAGGCCATGTCGTAAAAATCCTGCTCGGTCAGCAGCACGCTGGCGCCCGCGTAATACAGGTCCAGAAAGCTTTGCAGGTCGGTGAAGTGGTAGGCCGCGCGCAGGGCCTCCACATTGGGGTAAGGCAGCGCCACCCCGTTGCGGCGGGCCAGCTTGAAGATCATTTCGGGTTCGAGCGAGCCCTCGATGTGGATGTGCAGCTCGGCCTTGGGCATGGCGCGCAGCAAGGCGGGCATGCGCTGGGGCGCGATGGCGTGGATTTTCATGGCAGGCTCCTCCAAGCGGCCCGTCCATGTTACGCGCATGGCCATGAAAAAAGGCTGCCGAAGCAGCCCTTTTCATGTGTTCAAGCGCTTCACTTGCCGCTGGGGATCTTGCCTTCCACGCCCTTGACGTAAAAGTTAATGCCCCCCAGGAACTTGTCGTCGGCCACCGCGTCCTTGGCCAGCACTTCCTTGCCGTCCTGGCCGACGATCGGGCCCTTCCAGATCACAAAGCTGCCGTCTTTCAGGCCCGCCTTGACCTCGTCGAGTTTTTTCTTGGTGTCTTCGGGCACATCGGCGGCCACGGACACGAAGTCGATCGCGCCTTCCTTCACGCCCCACCAGGCGGCCTGGTTGCCGGTCCACTTGCCTTCGAGCACCTCACGCACGGCCTTGGTGTAGTAGGGGCCCCAATTGATCACGGCCGAACCCAGGTGGGCCTTGGGGCCGTAGGCGGTCATGTCGCTGTCCCAGCCGAAGGCGCGCTTGCCCTTGGCTTCGGCGGTCTTGAGCACGGCCGGCGAATCGGTGTTTTGCATCAGCACGTCGGCGCCGCCGTTGATCAGCGCGGTGGCGGCCTCGGTTTCCTTCGGGGGGTTGAACCACTCGTTGACCCACACCACCTTGGTCTTGACCTTGGGGTTGACCGACTGCGCGCCCAGGGTGAAAGAGTTGATGTTACGGATCACTTCGGGAATCGGGATGGAGGCGACCACGCCCAGCGTGTTGCTCTGCGTCATCTTGCCCGCGACCACGCCGGCCATGTAGGCGCCCTCGTAGGTGCGGCTGTCGTAGGTGCGCATGTTCTCGGCCTGCTTGTAGCCGGTGGCGTGCTCGAACTTGACGTCCTTCATCTCGGCCGCGACCTTGAGCATGGGCTCCATGTAGCCGAAGGTGGTGCCAAAAATCAGCTTGTTGCCCTGGCCTGCGAGGTCGCGGATCACGCGCTCGGCGTCAGCGCTCTCGGGCACGTTCTCGACGAAGCTGGTGACGATCTTGTCGCCGAATTCTTTTTCGAGCGCCTTGCGGCCGTTGTCGTGCGCGAAGGTCCAGCCGCCGTCGCCCACCGGGCCCACATAGGCGAACGCCACTTTCAGCGGCTCGGCCTTGGCCGGCGCCGGGGCTTCGGCCTTGGGCGCTTCTTCTTTCTTGCCACAGCCCACCAGGGCGGCGGCGGCCACCGCCGTCAGGGCCACGAGCTTGAGGGCGCTGCGCTTCGAGATGTCGGTCATGTCAGTTCCTTTGGTGAGACAGGGTCAGTGAAAAAGCCGAACCATTATGAGCCCGGATGGAAAGGTTTCCCCAGCGAAGCCGGCATGTTCACACGGATCCAGGTGGGGTTGCGAGAAATCAGCGCCAGCACGGCGATCGTGGCCACATAAGGCAGGGCCGTCAGGGCCTGGCTGGGCACCTCGACCCCGGCCCCCTGCAGGTGAAACTGCAGCATGGTGACCCCGCCAAACAGGTAGGCCCCGAGCAAAACGCGGGCGGGCCGCCAGGTGGCGAAGGTGGTCAGCGCCAGCGCGATCCAGCCCTTGCCGGCGACCATGCCCTCGACCCACAGCGGCGTGTAGATCACCGAAATGTAGGCGCCGGCCAGCCCACACAGCGCCCCGCCCGCGACCACCGCCGCCAGCCGGATGCGCCGCACCGGGTAGCCCAGTGCGTGCGCCGCATCGGGCGACTCGCCCACGGCCCGCAGCACCAGGCCGGCGCGGCTTTTGTAGAGGAACCAGACCAGCGCCGCGCACAGCAGCACCGCCAGATAGACCATGGGGTGCTGGCGAAACAGCGCCGGGCCCACGAGCGGCAGCTCGGACAGGACAGGCCACTCGAACAGCGTGCGCTGCGGCAGCTTCTCCTGCACATAGCGGATACCGGCAAAGGCCGAAAACCCCGCGCCGAACAGGCTCAGCGCCAGGCCCGTCGCGTACTGGTTGGTGCCCAGCCAGATCACGAGCACACCGAACACCGCGGCCAGGAGCGCGCCCGCGCCCATGCCCGCGACAAAGCCCAGCCAGTCGCTGCCGGTGTGGACCACGGTGGCGAAGCCGGCGATCGCGGCGCACAGCATCAGGCCCTCGGCGCCGAGGTTGAGCACACCGGCCTTCTCGTTGATCAGCAGGCCCAGCGAAGCCAGCGCCAGCACCGTGCCCGCATTGAGCGAGGCCGCGACCAGAAGTGCGTAAGCGTCCATCAGTGGGCTCCCTGGACGTGCGCGGGGCGCGCGCGGCCCCAGCGCAGGCGGTGGTTGACCAGGGTGTCGCAGGCCAGCAGCGCAAAGAGCAACAGGCCCTGGAACACGCCGGTGATGGACTTGGGCAGCCCCAGGCGCGACTGCGCCAGCTCACCGCCGATGTAGAACATGCTCATGAGCACCGCCGACAGCACCATGCCAAAGGGGTGCAGGCGCCCCACGAAGGCCACGATGATGGCGGCAAAGCCGTAGCCCACCGGCACATAGGGCGTGAGCTGGCCGACCGGCCCGGCGACTTCCAGGGCGCCGGCCAGGCCGGCGGCGCCGCCCGAGACCAGCAGCGCGGTCCACAGGGCGCGGCGCGAGGAAAAGCCCGCGTAACGCGCCGCGTCGGGCGCGAGGCCGCCGACCTGCTGGGCAAAGCCCGCGCGCGTGCGAAACAGGAAGACCCACAAGGCCGCGGCCGCGAGCAAGGCGAGCGGCAAGCCGAGGTTCACGCGCGAGCCCGTCCACAGGCGCGGCACCAGGGCCACGGCCTCGAAAGTCTTGGTCTGCGGAAAGTTGTAGCCCGCCGGGTCTTTCCAGGGGCCGTAGACCAGGTAGCTCAGCACCATGGTCGCGACATAGACGAGCATCAGGCTCACCAGGATCTCGCTGGCATGAAAGCGGTCGCGCAGCCAGGCCACGAGCCCGGCCCAGGCCATGCCGCCGAGCATGCCGGCCAGCAGCACCGCCGGCACGATCCAGCGGCCCGTGTCCTTGCCCGCCAGCAGTGCGACACCGCCCGCGCAGACCGCGCCGAGGATGAACTGCCCTTCGGCGCCGATGTTCCAGACGTTGGAGCGAAAGCACACGGCCAGCCCGAGCGCGATCAACAGCAGCGGCGTGGCCTTGACCATGAGCTCGCCCAGGGCATAAGACGATTTGACGGGCTCCCAGAAAAACATCTGCAGGCCACGCCAGGGGTCCTTGCCCAGCGCGGCGAACAGCAGCACGCCGATCACCACGGTGAGCGCCAGCGCCAGCAGCGGCGAGGCCCAGGTCCAGACGCGCGAGGCCTGGGGACGGGGTTCAAGCCGCAGCATGCTGGCCCTCCCCGGCTTGCGGCCACAGCCCGCTCATCCATTCGCCGATGCGCTCCACGCTCGCCTCGGCGCGCGCCAGCGGGGGCGACAGGCGCCCTTTGGCGATCACATGCAGACGGTCCGAAATCTCAAACAATTCCTCGAGCTCCTCGCTGAGCACCAGCACCGCACAGCCCGCGTCACGCAAGGCCAGGATCTCGCCGCGGATCTGCGCGGCCGCGCCCACGTCCACGCCCCAGGTGGGCTGCGAGACGATCAACAGCCGGGGCTGCGCGCTGATTTCACGCCCCACGATGAATTTCTGCAGGTTGCCGCCCGACAGCGACTGGGCCGCGGCCTGCGGCCCCGCAGCCTTGACCTGAAAGCGCGCGATCACCTCGCGCGCCTGCGCGTTCAAGGCCCCCATGCGGATCCAGCCGCCCAGGCCCAGCGATTCGCGGCGCGTGAGCAAAAGGTTGTGCGCGAGCCCCAGCGAGGGCACGGCGCCACGGCCCAGCCGCTCCTCGGGCACGAAGTGCAGGCCCAGGCGCCGGCGCGCCTGCGGCCCGAGCGCGCCGACCGACGTGCCGCCGATCGCGATCGCCTGCGGTGTGGCGCGCGTGTCCTCGCCCGACAGGGCCCACAGCAGTTCGCGCTGGCCATTGCCCGAGACGCCCGCCAGGCCGACGACCTCGCCCGCGCGCACCTGCAGGCCCACGCGCTCGAGGTCGACGCCAAACGGGTCCTGCCTGGGCAGCGACAAATCCTGCACCTGCAGCACCAGCGCACCGGGCGTGCGCGGCGTGGGGGCCAGCGCGGGCGGCTCGGCGCCGATCATCAGGCGGCTCAGCGAGGCGTTCGACTCCTGGCGCGGGTCGCACACGCCGGTGACGCGGCCACCGCGCAACACGGTGCAGGCCGAACACAGCGCCCGGATTTCGTGCAGCTTGTGGCTGATGTAGAGCAGGCTGCAGCCCTGGGCGACAAGCCGGTGCAGCACCACAAAGAGTTTGTCGACCGCCTGCGGCGTGAGCACCGAGGTCGGCTCGTCCAGGATCAGCAGCCGGGGCTCGGACAGCAGCGCGCGGATGATTTCGACGCGCTGCATCTCGCCCACGCTGAGCGTGTGCACCGGGCGCTCGGGCGCAATGTCCAGGCCGTATTCGCTGGCCTTGGCCTCGATGCGCCGCGTGACCTCGGCCAGCGACAGCGATTTGTCCAGGCCGAGCCAGACGTTTTCCGCGACCGTGAGGGTGTCGAACAGGCTGAAGTGCTGGAACACCATGCTGATGCCCAGGGCGCGCGCCTCTTGCGGGTTGCGGATGTGCACCGGCCGGCCCTGGAACAGCACCTGCCCCTCGTCGGGCTTGACCGCACCGTAGATGATCTTCATCAGCGTGGACTTGCCCGCGCCGTTCTCGCCGAGCACGGCATGGGCCTGGCCCGGCAGCACGGTCAGCGACACGCCGTCGTTGGCCACGACGCCGGGGTAGCGTTTGGTGATGCCCTGCAAGGACAAGAGCGGGGTGGTCATGGGGCGGCGGTGGGGCGTGGTCGTGGCGCAAGCACTGGTCAGGCCATCGGAGTCGGCCACTGGCCGCGCATTTTGCCCCAAAGCCGGGCGCGGCACCGCCCCCCGCTTGGGCGAGAATGCGCGCGACATGCTGGCCCCAGACACCCCCTCCCCCGGCACCGGCCTGCACGGCTGGCGCGCGCAGCTGCTGTGCTTTCCCGACCCCGCCGAGCCCGCGCTGCGCCACGACCCGGACGGCCTGCTCGTGACACGGCAAGACGCCGACGGGCGGGTGCGCATCGTCGCGGTCGGTCCGCACGCGGACATCGCGCCGGCTTTCCCCGGGCTGCCGACCACGCACTGGCCCGGCCTGTGCCTCGCGCCCGGCTTTGTCGACCTGCATGTGCACTACCCGCAGACCGATGTGATCGCCTCGCCCGCCGAGGGCCTGCTGCCCTGGCTGGCGCACTACACCTTCCCGCACGAAAAGCAGTTCAGCGACCCGCAGCACGCGCGCGCGGTGGCGGGCTTTTTTCTGGACGAGCTGCTGCGCCACGGCGTGACCAGCGCGCTGTGCTTTGCCACCGCACACCCCACATCGGTCGACGCCTTCATGGCCGAAGCGCAGGCGCGCCGGCTGCGCATGGTCGCGGGCAAGGTGCTGCAAGACCGCCACAGCCCCGACGGTCTGCGCGATGCCGACACCGCCACCAGCCTGCGCCAGACCGAAGAGCTGATCGCGCGCTGGCACGGCGTGGACCGGCTGGGCTACGCCATCACGCCGCGCTTTGCGCCGACCAGTACGCCCGAGCAACTGCACGGCGCGGGCGAGATCGCGGCACAACACCCGGACGTGTGGATCCAGTCGCACCTCGCCGAAAACCTCGACGAAATCCGCTGGGTGCACGAGCTGTTTCCCCAAGCAAGCAGCTACCTCGACGTCTACGACCAGGCCGGCCTCTTGCGCGAGCGCGCGGTCTACGCCCACTGCATCCACCTCGGTGATGCCGACCGCCGGCGCATGGCCGAGACCGGTGCGGTGGCCGCTGTCAGCCCCACCAGCAACCTCTTTTTGGGCAGCGGCTTTTTCGATTTCGCGGCCGCCGAGCGCTGCGGCCTGCGCCACGGCCTGGCCAGCGATGTGGGCGGCGGCACCAGCTTCAGCCCTTTTCACACGATGCACGCGGCCTACACCGTGGCGCGCCAGGGCGTGGGCCGACCCGGCATCGGCCTGGCGCCCGAGGCCCTGTGGTGGCAGCACACCGCCGGCGCCGCGCAGGCGCTGGGCCTGGGCGGCGTGGTGGGCAACCTGCTGCCGGGCTGCGAGGCCGACTTTGTGGTGCTCGACCCGCGGGCCACACCGCTGCTGGCGCGGCGCACGGCGCAGGCCCAGAGCCTGGCCGAGTGGCTGTTCGCCCTCATCGTGCTGGGCGACGACCGCGCCGTCGCGCACACCATGGTGCAGGGACAATGTGTCACTTCTGCCTCCACCCACCCATGAGCGAAGCCCAAGACCCCATCATCGACCCCGGCCACGCCCAGCGTCAGGCCGTGCGCGCGGGCATCGCGCAGTTCCAGGCGCGCCTGCGGGCCGCCGGTCACGATTTCCGCGAACCGCCGCCCGAGCCCACCAGCTGCTGCGGACGGGGCTGCAACGGCTGTGTCTGGGAAGGCTACGAAGCGGCGCTCATCTGGTGGTTCGAAGAAGGCGCCGCCTGCCTGCAGGCCGGGCCTTGAGCGCCGCGCGCTTGCGCGCGCTGTCGCACCCTGAAAAGCCCCGGGACGGCGGTGTTTTGCGCGCCATGGCCCACACCCTGTCCGATGATGGAGGCCGCCTGGGTTGACAGCGGCATTGCGTTGCTGGACCCGGCGGTGCGGCGATCGACCGCATCCCAAGGAGGAGTGCACCATGCTTACAAAAAACCATTGGGCCGTGATGGCCACCAGTCTGGCGCTGTTGACCGCTTCGGGCTGCGCCGTGTCCCGGGACCAGGAGACCGTCGGTCAGTACATCGACGACGTTTCCATCACCTCGTCGGTCAAGGCCCGCCTGTTTGAAGACAAGGAGGTGGCCGGATCGTCGATTTCGGTGGAGACCCTGAAGGGCACGGTGTTGCTCTCAGGCTTTGCCAAGAGCACGATGGAGCGCAGCAAGGCCGAATCGATCGCACGCAGCGTCAAGGGGGTCACCGCGGTGCGCAACGAGATCGTGGTGCGGCCCTGAGCCGGGCCCCTGAGCGCCCGCTCCCCTGAGTCGGACCCCGCCGAAGGCGCTGCGCCTGCAAGCGCGGCGCCTTTGGTGAACAATCGCCTCCTGGGCGCCCTGCCCGCATGCTCAGGAGGTTTGTGATGCGTCTCGTCTTCACCCGTTGGCTTTGCTGGCTTGGCGCGACTGGCCTGGCCCTGTCTGTGCAGGCCCAAACCTGCCCGACCACCCTCAACCACACCTTGCTGCGCCTGCAGGACGAAAAGCCGCAGTCGCTGTGCCAATACGCGGGCAAGGTGGTGCTGGCCGTCAACACCGCCAGCTATTGCGGCTTCACCGGCCAGTACCGCGGGCTCGAAGCGCTGCACGCCCGCTACAAGGCCGATGGCCTGGTGGTGCTGGGCTTTCCCTCGAACGACTTCGCGCAGGAAAAGGGCAGCAACAAGGAAATCGCCGAGTTCTGCGAAAACACTTTTGGCGTGCAGTTCCCGATGTTCGCGGCCAGCAGCGTCAAGGGCCCGCAGGCCAATGCGTTTTTCAAGCAGCTGCAGGCCCAGGGGGCACCCGCGCCCAAATGGAATTTCTACAAATACCTGATCGGCCGCGATGGCCGCCTGATCGACAGCTACAGCAGCATGAGCGGCCCCGAGAGCAAATCGCTGGTGCAGGCGATCGAGCGCGAACTGCGCGCCAAGCCCTGAGCGCTCCGGCCCTCAAAACAGGCCCAGCTGGCGCGAGCGCGAGGGGGGCCTGAAGTCCTCGGCCACCCCAGGGTGGGCATGGCGGTTCAGGCCCAGGCGCTGGCAGGCCTTGGCAAAGCGCTGGGCGATCAGCGCCGCCCACAGGCCCTGGCCGCTGCGGCGCGTGGCCCAGTCAGCGTCGTAGTCCTTGCCGCCACGCAAATCGTGCATGCGCGCCATCACGCGCTCGGCGCGCTCGGGGTAGTGCAGCTGCAGCCACTGGCGAAACAGCGGCGAGAGCTCCCAGGGCAGGCGCAGCACCACATAAAAAGCGCTGCGCGCGCCGGCCTCGCGCGCGGCCTCCAGCACGTGCTCCATGTCGTCGTTGAGAAAAGGGATCTGCGGCGAGACGCTCACGCCCACGGGAATGCCCGCTTCGGCCAGCGCGCGGATGGTGCGCAGGCGCCGCCAGGGCGCGGGGGCTCGCGGCTCCATGCGCCGCGCCAGCGCCGCATCGAGTGTGGTCACCGTCACGTAGACCCCGGCCAGGTGTCGCCCGGCCATGGGCGCGAGCAGGTCGATGTCGCGCTCGATACCGCTGCCCTTGGTGACGATGGCCACAGGGTGGCGGCAGTCGTGCAGCACCTGCAGCACCTCGCGCGTGAGGCCCAGCTCGCGCTCGAGCGGCTGGTAGGCATCGGTCACCGTGCCCACCGCCATCAGACCCGGGCGGTAGCGCGGGCTGGCCAGCTCGTGGATCAGGCGTTCGGTCAGGCCGCGCTTGGCGATCAGGCGCGTCTCAAAATCCAGCCCCGGCGACAAACCCAGGTAGCTGTGCGAGGGCCGCGCGTAGCAGTAGCTGCAGCCGTGCTCGCAGCCACGGTAGGGGTTGACCGAAAGGTCAAAGCCAATGTCGGGCGAACGGTTGCGGGTGATGGCGCTCTTGGCGTCTTCCCAGACCCAGCGGGTGGCGGGCGGCGCCAGCACCTCGCCTTCTTGGACCCAGCCATCGTCAAAAGGCTCTCGGCCCAGCTGTTCGAAGCGGTGTGCCAGGCGTGTGGTGCTGCCCCGGCCCTTGAGGGCGGTGAGCGGGACAGTGGCCACAGCGGGATCGGGGGAACTCGGCATAACTGTATTTTTATACAGTTATGCCGGCTTTTCAAGCCGGCCCCTGACAGCGGGCTGGTCAGCCGGCGGCTTGCTGCAAAGCCTGCGCGATATCGGCCGCCTGCGTGGGCCGCACCAGGCGCGCAACCTCCTGGCCGTCTTTGAGCAGCACCAGCGTGGGCCAGAGCTTGACGCGGTAGCTGCGGCCCAGCGGGCGACCTGGGCCGTCCTCGACCTTGACGTGGTGCCAATCGGGATGCCGCGGCAAAACCTCGGCGATGGCCGGCTGCGCCGCGCGGCAGTGGCCGCACCAGCCGGTGCCGAACTCGAGCAAAACCAGGCCTGGCCAGGCCTCGGCTTCGGCGCGGCTGGGGGCTTCGGTTTCGCTCAGGTAAGGGGCGGTGGCGCTCATGCGGGCATTCTAGGCCGCAGGGCAGGGCTTCAGGCCCCGGCCAGGGTGCGCAGGGCCTCGGGGTTGGTGAGTTGCAGCACGCGGCCGCGGCCGCTGATGAGCTCGCGCTCACGCAGTTGGCGCAGGATGCGGGAGAAAGTCTCGGGCGCGATGCCCAGCTGGGCCGCGATCGCGCGCTTGCGTTCGTGCAGGTTGACCTGCAGGCGGTCGCTCACAGGGTCGCGCTCGGCATGCTGCATCAGCCACTCAGCGCAGCGCGCGTCGGCGTCCTTGGCCAGGCGGCTGACGGCGAGCTCGGTTTGCTGGCGCTGGGAACGCGCCAGGTCGGCCAGCAGGGTGCGCGAAGGCTCGGGCAGGCGGTCCACATGGGCCCGGACCGCGGACAGCGCCACCGCCTGCAGGCTGACGGCGGTGTCGGCCACGGCATCGACCGCGTAGGGCAGGCCCAGCAGGCCCGAAGAGGCTTCCAGCCAGAACGGCCCCTCGACCACGCCGAGGCGGTGGTGCAGACCGCCTTCGTCCAGCAGGCCCAGCGTCACGCGCCCGCGCTCCAGGTGCAGCACCTGGTCGGAGGACTCGCCACGGCGCAACAGCACCGCGCCCGGCGCCAGGTGCTGGGCCGTGCTGGCCGACGGGTGGAGGAAGGCTTGCAGCATGGAGGGCACTCTGCCAGAGCCCCCGCCTGCGGACATTGATCGATGTCAAACAGCAGCTGCGCTCAGAGGATCAGCAGGGCCCGGAAATCGTTGACATTGGTGTTGGTCGGGCCGGTCACCACCAGATCGCCCAGGGCCGAGAAATAGCCATAGGCGTCGTTGCGCGCCTGGTGTTCGGCCAGCTTGAGGCCTTGCGCGGCGGCGCGCGAGAGCGTGTCGGGCGCCACGCGCGCGCCCGCGTTGTCCTCCACGCCATCGATGCCGTCGGTGTCGGCGGCCAGCGCCCAGACGCCGGCCTGGCCCTGCAGGCCCTCGGCCAGGCCCATGCAGAACTCGCCGGCGCGCCCGCCGCGGCCCTTGGGCGTGCCCGTCGGGCGCTCGCGCACCGTGACGGTGGTTTCGCCACCGCTGAGGATCACGCAAGGCTTGGTGAAGGCGCCCCCGCCTTTGGCCACGGCGCGCGCGAGCGCGGCGTGCACCTTGCCCACGTCGCGCGATTCGCCCTCGATCTCATCGCTGAGAACGTGCGCCGCCAGGCCTGCCGCGCGCGCCACCTCGGCCGCCGCCAGCAAGGACTGCATGGGCGTGGCGATCAGGCGCACTTCGCGCCCCTCGAACACGGCATCGCCTGGCTTGGGGGTTTCCAGCACACCGGCCTGCAAGGCCTGCTCGATCGGCGCCGGCACCGCAATGCGGTAGCGGCGCAGGATGGCCAGCGCGTCGGCACAGCTCGTGGCGTCGGGCACGGTGGGTCCGCTGGCAATCACCGAAGGGTCGTCGCCCGGCACATCGCTGATGGTCAGCGTCACCACGCGCGCGGGCGCGCAGGCGGCGGCCAGGCGGCCGCCCTTGATGCGCGAGAGGTGCTTGCGCACGCAGTTCATTTCGGTGATGTTGGCGCCGCTCATCAAAAGCGCCTGGTTGATGTGCTGCTTGTCGGCCAGCGTCAGGCCGTCGGCGGGGGCCGTCAGCAGCGCCGAGCCGCCGCCCGAGATCAGGCACAGCACCAGATCGTCTTGCGTCAGCCCCTGCGTGAGCGCCAGGATGCGTTCGGCCGCCTGCAGGCCCGCCGCGTCGGGCACCGGGTGCGCGGCCTCGACGATCTCGACGCGCGCGCGCACGCCCGCAGGACGGTCGGGCAAATGGCCGTAGCGCGTGACCACCAGGCCCGACAAGGGCGCATCGTGCGGCCACAGCGCTTCGAGCGCATGCACCATCGAGGCGCCGGCCTTGCCAGCGCCCAAGACCACGGTGCGGCCTTTCGGGGGAGACGGCAAATGCGCGGCCATGCTGTGCAGCGGCATGGCACGGCGCACCGCCGCGTCGTAGAGGCTGCGCAAAAAGGCTTGGGGGTCGGCGATGGTGCCGGTGTACGGTGAAGTCATGCGCGCGATGGTAGCGCGGCGGCCAGGCCCCCGCGCCACCCCACGGGATCAGGCCAGCCAGCCCTTGAGCGAGGCCGCCATCTTCTGGGCCGAGATGCCGTAGCGGTCGTGCAGCGTGGGCAGGGCGCCCGCGTCCAGAAACTCGTCGGGCAGCGCCAGCATGCGGAACTTGCTGGGCACCACGCCTTCGCGCAGCAGCAGGCTGGCCACGGCTTCGCCCAGGCCGCCGACCACCGAATGGTTTTCGGCCACCACCACCAGGCGGCCGGGCTTGCGCACCTCGGCCAGGATGGTTTCGTTGTCGAGCGGCTTGATGGTCGGGCAGTGCAGCACGGCCACATTGACCTTGTCGGCTTCGAGCTGTTTGGCCACTTCGAGCGTGCGCATGGTCATGAAGCCGCTCGAGATCACCAGCACGTCGCTGCCTTCGCGCAGCAGCTTGGCCTTGCCGAGTTCAAACTTGTAGTTGTATTCGTCGAGCACCAGCGGCACGTTGCCGCGCAAGAGGCGCATGTAGACCGGGCCCTGGTGGGCCGCGATCTGCGGCACGGCCTGCTCGATGTCGAGCGCGTCGCACGGGTCGACCACCGTCAGGCCGGGGATGGCACGCATCATGGCCAGGTCTTCGGTCGCCTGGTGGCTGGGGCCGTAGCCGGTGGTCAGGCCGGGCAAGGCGCAGCAGATCTTGACGTTGAGGTTTTCCTCGGCGATCACCTGGTGGATGAAGTCGTACGCCCGGCGCGTGCCGAATACGGCGTACGTCGTGGCAAAGGGCACCAGGCCGGTCTTGGCGATGCCGCCGGCGGCGCCCATGAGCAGCTGCTCGGCCATGCCCATCTGGAAAAAGCGCTCGGGGTAGGCCTGCGCGAACAGGTGCAGGTCGGTGTATTTGGCGAGGTCCGCCGTCATGCCCACCACCTCGGGGTGTTCAGCCGCGTAGGCCACCAGCGCCTTGCCAAACGGGGCGGCCTGCACGCGCTGGCCTTCGCTCGCGATGGAGGCGATCATGGCCGAGGTGGTCAGCCGGGGTTTCTTGTCGGTCACAGCGTTCATTTTTCGGCTCCAGCGGGGCAGTTCGCATCGAGGATTTCAAGCGCCTGCTGCCACTCGGGTGGGTCGACGCGGATGAAGTGGTTCTTCTCGCGTGCTTCCAAAAAGGGCACACCCTTGCCCATCAGCGTGTCGCACAGGATCACGCGGGGTTTGGCTTCGGTGAGCTGGCGCGCGGTGTCGAAGGCGCGCAGCACGGCCGGCAGGTGGTTGCCGTCGACGCGCTGCACATGCCAGCCGAACGAGGCCCATTTGTCGGCCAGCGGTTCAAAGCCCAGCACCTTGGTCGAGGGACCATCGGCCTGCTGGTTGTTGATGTCGACCATGCAGATCAGGTTGCCCAGGCCGTGGTGCGCGGCCGACATGGCGGCTTCCCAGACCGAGCCCTCGTCGAGCTCGCCATCGGACATCGAGTTGTAGACGAAGGCTGGGCTCTTTTGGTGACGCAGGCCCAGCGCGATGCCCACGGCGATCGGCAGGCCCTGGCCCAGCGAGCCGCCCGACATTTCCATGCCGGGCGTGTAGGTGGCCATGCCCGACATCGGCAGGCGGCTGTCGTCGCTGCCGTAGGTCTCGAGCTCGGACTCGGGGATGATGCCGGCCTCGATCATGGCCGCGTAGTGCGCGATCGCGTAGTGGCCGTGCGAGAGCAGGAAGCGGTCGCGGTCGGCCCAGTCGGGGTCTTGCGGGCGGAAGTTCATCGCATGGCCGTAGGCCACGGCCAGCACATCGGCATAGCCCAGGGCCTGGCCGACAT
>JACCDW011196808.1_pt1 | contig 48240 bp, 43 predicted proteins | sample 7449781 | NCBI WGS metagenome assembly JACCDW01 (sample SAMN15323449, study PRJNA562643) | freshwater metagenome | isolation source: river surface water | place: USA:Blue River Watershed | collected 2017-08-18
ACCCTCGGCGAATGTAGGGCGGATACCCTTGGAGATCAGAGAGCGCGGACCATGTTGGCCGAAGAAGGTGTCCAGAGCAGGTGGCAGTAGCCCAATCTTACCCGCCTCTAGAGCCTTGTCGCCGCCCAGGATGTACTGCGTATGCATCGCACCCAGGCGCTGGCGATAATCCACACCAGCACCCTCTGGAACAGTAACAGATGCTAGCTGCAACTCCGCATCAGGTTCTGCGATCTCATCGCCTGGACCCTCTGCATCCTCCTCTTCCTCTGAACCAATTTCCTTTCCAAGCACCAGCCGGCCCGTGAAAGCTGCCTCCAAATATTTCTTGAGAAGACGCGGGCCCGTGTCACAACAGGGCAGCGAATGACCGGCAGGGTGTTTATTGAATCGGATAATACCAATGAACTGGTGGAGCTTACCGGTGCTCTCTTTTGGTTGACGAACAATCACAGACTCGCCTGGCTGTGCCGCATCCAAGTTCTGAATTTGCCGGCCACCACAGAATGGGCACGTATCAGGATCCTTTGTGAACCCACGCCCCTGTGTACTCTCAAACTCCTCGCGGAGAATAGGCAGATTGTCACGCTCACACCAGAGCTCGGCACACATCAGATATGAATATGCACCAGGGCGCGACTTGTTCTCGTAGTTGTATACCGACCACATAGGCAGGCCGGATTCAGGATCTGTTAGCCAATAGTTATCATCGTACTTTTTGCCAGGAATGTATGCGGGGTCGTGCGGCAAGTCCGTGATCTTCCGTGGTGGCAGATCCACGAACCGTACACGGCCCTCGTAACAACGGCGAACACGACTGTACTCTGCTAAGGACATGATCGTAGGTTGGCGACCATCACGACGCTGACAGGATTTACTATAGAGCTTGGAGCGCTTTGCCTTGTCGGGGCTGAAGCCGAACATCACCTTGTCGTTCGCCTTAAGGCGTGCCATATACCAGTCAGACTGCACACGCAGAGCGGGCTCACCAGGCTGCCAGCGACGACCCTGACACTCTTCCTCGACTGCTGCAACTGCAGCATCCAGATCCGGTGCAGGAGCTTCTGTTACAGGTCCTGCCGTTGCTGCAGCTACTTCTTCTTCCTGGATAAGAAGTGCGGGTGCTTCAGTGCTATCTACACCCTCGGCAATGACGTCTTCCTCTTCCTCTGCACCCATCATAGAACCGAATCCAAGATCCGCCATGAGTGCAGCCATTGCAGGATCCAACTCACCAAAGTCCGGTGCATCGGTGGCTGCTTCCTCTGGTGTGATTGCAGCACCCTCTGCAGGTGGTACCGTATCCTGTACTGTGGCAGCAGCAGTGGCAACTTCAATCATTGGCGGTGGAGCCTGAATTGTCAACTCTGATGCAGATGCACCGAGGAGGACACCAAGAACACTCAGAATACGCTGGAGCTCTATGTACGACTCACATCCCTGGATCTCAATACTGTATTCGGGATGCGAACCAAAGAGAGTAATCTGTGTTCCGACCGAATGACGCGCTACAGCCAATGTGCCTGCAACCGGACCTGCAGCAGGTGCTACCGCGCGTGCGCGGCGCTCATACCAACCCTCTAGCAACTCTTCTGCAGCCTCACCATCAACGCCGAACTCGTTCACAATCGCCGCAATGTAGCGCGCCCGCGCTTCTGTAGGATTCTCCTCTGCAATCTTGTCGGCTAACACTGTCCGTGTAATGAATGCGAACTGTGCCGATTCTGCTTCATAGTTGGAGACTGCGCGCCACTTGAACGAGGCGATTTCGGTACCCGTGGGGGCATCCGTGCTCATATCTAGGAAGGGTGTCAGTGCGGCTACACGGCTGCGAATGCGGGCAGTGGACATCGCCTGTGACGCTTTCGGATTCGGATGATTCCACTTGTAAGTCGCATGAATTTCATGGAGCATAGGTGCAGCATCAGTGGGGAAGCCGATCGCCGTCATTAGGGCAGCCAGAAGTCGCTCTGCATCTGCTGCCACTGCTGCGATGTATGTTGCACCACGCTGTGGTACCTCAAAAGTAACATCCGAAGATCCATCCTCAAACATATAGAGCGTAAAGGCTGCACTGGGTTCGGCGTATGCAGATTTCAAGGGAGCACGCGCCATAATGACACCCCCACGCATTGGCGGCGCTGTTTGATTCAGATAGGATGCAAAGATGCGTTCATTCTCAATCACGGGTTTTCCTGAATCTTGCAAGGCCAACTTCAGAATAGGAGTAGAAGAACCCTTGGGCGGAAAGTAGCGAATAAATGGCAGTTTCTCAGTTGCCTGGAGGCCGTAGAACACCTTCTCTAGCGACCCTGGCTTTGTTGTTGGTACAGGCATAGTCCAACGAATACGCACCAGCGTTGACAATGTAGCCTCAGTGCCGCCGACCCGTGATCTGAGTGCACGCTGCACTACCTGAACGCGACCCGTGCGGTTCTCCATGTAAGGGACGACCGCGGCATACGCCTTGCGTATCTGCTGTGTGGGTGTAGCAGACCCCGCATCCAACACCTGTGCGGGTGCTGTTAGCCACGGATAGTAGAGCTGATAAAACCCGTTGAACAGTGGCATACTCATTGCCTCAGGTGTCTCTGGCATCAGTTGGTACAGCGGAATAGCTGTGACTGTCGGTATTGCACCGGTTGCCTGAATCTCAGGGCTAAGAGCCACTTCCAAAAGAAGCCCACCAACCATCGTGGCACCAATACGCGGATTACGCTCTCCCGTTTCCAGGATGATAGCAGAATTCGGCACATGGTTTTCGGGTGACAGCGGGTCTGGCAGATCAACACTCCCGCCACTAACGGATGTCGGCCAGTGAAACTCTACAGGGCGCATGCCACCACTGGGCCCACGTACACCCAGGAATACACGCTCGGGTGCCCACCGGGGGTCGCCGCCCTTATGAATCCACAGAAGACGCTTGAAATCATTGACACTCATGAATGGCATTACGTCAGCAATCGCTTCAGTACTGCCATCTGTAAACTCCACCTGTAGGCCGGCCCATGGCCCCTGCAGATCTGTGAGCATGGGAACTGTGGTGACACTCATTGTCCTCTAACTTAATAAAGTCATATTCTCGGTTGTTCCTTAAACATAGAACATGACTATATAGTTTCTGAAACACTAATCACTTATCCGCATCTGGATCCGAGCCCTTATTGTATGTGGGCTGATCCGTAATCCGGATACCACAATACTCCACAGGATGTGCGGAGAAATCCTGGTACTGGTAGATATCCATCTCCTCGGCACGTTGTAGGAGCCACGCAAAGTTATTCCAGAAGAGCGGTGTGTGTCCTACCTCATGCGTACCGATATGCGCCAGCTCATGGAGTGCCACGAAGGTGATGATATTATCATCCACGAGCTCCTCACGTTCATTCCGCTGTCGCAAACACATGTAGACCTTCTCCCCCTTGTTTACGCTGTAACTGGTATAGGAAGCATCGGGGGCGGATTCTGAGAAGCGTGAAGGGTCCGCATCAAAGTTCCGTATCATCTGTTGCACAAGCGGCTTGTCGGGATGCGTGACCTTCAGATCGCGCATCAGGCGGATCAGCTTCGCACGGGTGCGCGCCAGACGATTGGCTGCCTCCTGTTTATCTGGCAGATTGCGTACGAGATACTTCTGGTGATCCACCGTACTCTCCACGAGCGCCATATCGTGATTCTTGCTCTTCACAAACATCGCCGCAGCACCAGCCCCAAGTACGCCTAACACAAGAGCATACGGGCTGTTCATTGTTGGTCCTCTGCTTTGGCTGCTGCATTTTGTATCATGCTCGTTCTGCGGCCATGATACTCAATGATAAGATTATATGATTTTTTGAAGATTTATGACACACTTATATCATAACTTACTCAAGGGGGCGCCTCTGGAGATCAGGTTCAATCGTAGAGTTGAGCCAAGGGCTGACACCAACCTGAGGGTTAGGGGGCTCGGCGCGGAGCTGGAGGTTGGCGTTGCGCATGCTCTGGCCAACCGTGTTAACACCGATAAGCGCACCAGCGGACAGGAAGTTCTTGCCCTGGAGATCACCAGAACCAGCGGGGTTCATCTGGGCCCACATGCTGGCCTCATCCTGAGGGAGGAGCTCAGCGGGGTTCAGCTGCTCACGGGGGTAGCAGCCCTGGGGCTTCTTGGCACCGGCCATGGGGACCGCGCCCATAGAATCAGCACCATCAAAGCTGGCGAAGTCGGCGAAACCCTCCTTAGCAGCAGGAGCAGCGGGCTTGGGGGCGGCAACAGCATGAGCCGTCACGGCATCGGCCACCTGCTTCTTGGCATCCAGAGCACCAACAGCGGGGTTCTGGCCAGGGAGCTTCATGGAGCCAGAGCCGTTCTTCTTGACGGCGTTCTGGAAACCCTCACGGCCACCGAGCATGGCGCGGATACGGGGATAATAACTGTAGACAGCCAGCACCACCACGGCGATCACCACAAGGCCGACGATGAGATTCTTGTCAAACATGTTCTGTTGTGTTCGCGGAAAATTCTTCGGGCGGTTCATTCGTCTACAGCCGAGCTGCCGGAGTCTGACATTTCATCCTCAGTTAAATCATATTCGCTAAAATGGGACTCATTGTCATCCAGGTCGCCGAACTGAGCATAATACCGGGATTCCTCCTTGTTAGCAAGGCGCACAGCAATCTGGGCCTTCAGTCGGGCTTCGCGAACCCGTTCCTTGGCCATGAATTTCCGGGTTTCCCATTCGCGAGTACGAATGCGCATGGGTTCGGCCGCTGCCGGGGCCTCCTCCAGATCGTCCAGCTGAATCTCGCGGGTCTCACCACCATCTACCGTATCCCCATCGCCCTCATCTTCGTCATCTCCGAACAACGAGATCGTATCCTGCTGTGGATCCGCCACTACATCGGTCAGGCTCCACACCGGAGTAATGGAGGTGGAACTCATGATCACCCCCTGGAGCTGCCAGACACCGGAGCCAGACCCACTGGCGTCGCCGGGCACATCGGGAATCTTGCAGGCAAATCCCCAGACTCCCTGCATATTGCGTGCATCCCAGGGGCCAAATATGGGCTCCAAAATATCTCGCCGGGGTGGGCGCGAGAACCACTTCGGGTTTGCAAGCAGCTCTTCAATCACCTGAGTACGCTGTGTCGTTGCCCATGCGGACCACTCTGCATTGTGAATCCATGCGCCACCAGCATAACGGAGAGCGGGAGCGGGCACCGGAGATGTAAGGGCGACATAGTAGCCAGCATTGGTTCGCTTGGGAGGTGTGAGTGGTGGCATCTTGTTTTGTACAACGACTAACACGTCTTCGGTCGTAACGCGAGCTCTAGATTCTTCGCACATGTCAATGGATATTGCGGCAAAGGAGGAGCGGGCACGCTCGGCACTGCATACACTGGCCCTTGACGTGGCGGACAAATGGGCTTCTGACTTTAACACCCGCCCCACGCAACAGCTCGTGCTACAGAAACTAATTGACCCTGTTGTACGTCATGTGCTGAATTCTATGCTGCCGTGGATTATCGGGCTCGGCATCTTCTTTTTGGTGCTGCTTGTCTGTACAGTGGCGACGACCTACATGGTTATCCGCTCGGGCGGGCCATCGCCAATGGAGATTGCCGTTGCGGCTGTTGCTGCGGCAAATCAGTGACAGGGGTGATGACCGTCATCAGATAGAGGAACGAACATGTCTATTGTACCTTCCACTGCATCCGACCCCAAACAGCAGCTGATAACCTCTATCCGGGGCTGGATGCACATGGATAATCTCGTAGAGAGCTTTAATCGGCAGGCCACGAATGCACGACACCTGCGTGCGAAACATGAAGAATCTGCTATCGGGCTCATGAAGCAAATGGGTCTTGCAGCATCCACGATCCAGGTCTCAGGTGCCTCACTACAGCTCAAGAAGTCCAAGAATACGGAGGGGCTCACTTGGGGCTTTTTGGAGCGCGAGATACCTGCATGGGCTACACAGGCGCGCCTGACACCCGAACAGGCTGCGAGTCTGTTGCGATGGTTACACGATAGACGTGAAGTTCGCGAAACCGAGTACTTGAAGAAGACGCTTGAAGCGCCTAAAGGGCCCCCACAACTACAATAACAGACAGGCCAGTAGAGCAAATGCTATCTTGGGTATCATTGACAACACCGAATGGATATGGAGAGTGCGCACTAGATGACGTGTTAGCAATAGTGCACAATATGACTCAGTGGTTGCGAGCACACGGGGCAGAGCCTGAACTAGATGAAGAGCGGTGGGTCCGACAGATCCTGCATTACATCCTGGCACGCCAACACAAGTCTTCATTACAGATTAATGTATCACATTCTGTAGAAAAGCCGGTGGGTTGGACAGCAGAGGATGAGCGATACTGGCGTGAATGGGTATCCCTAACATTCCAGCTGCGGCAATGGCAACAGTATGTGACGCGACCAGTGTTTGGATCCGATCAGCGCCTGTGGGAGGTGAACATTGATGAGTGGCGCGATGAGATTCACGTATTTCTGCCAATGTGGATTCGCAGAGATATACGAATTGTAGCGAAGGTGTACGATCGCCCTGAGCCCGAGTTCTCATCGGATGAGGAGCAGGCTAAGGGTCGGCGGGGCCAGAAGGAGATTGACCCCTATATCCTAGAGCAGGAGGAGCGCCGAATGCGCGGCAAGCGTTAATCGGACCACCGTTTAGAATTCCAAGGGTTTACGGCGATACTGTCAAGTTCCGCCTTAAATTTGTTGACCTCACGATCAAAGGCAATGTTGCGCTTCTCCTCCATCTGAACACGCTCATCCAGTGCCGACTCTGCAGGGCGGACACCGTAACAGTTTACACCGAAGCGCTGTTCGGCATTCGGGAAGTAGCCGCCGTTCACACCGGGCATACCGCATGACATACGATCCGCCTCGGGGCCGTGCTGGAGCTTCTCATATGTCTCCTTCTGGGTGGGGTAGACCGCCATCTGCCCCTTGACCCAGCCATAGTTGCACCAGTCGGCACCGGACTCATATGCCTCCTTCACCTGATCATATGTCGCGAGCTCGGCACCGAAGGCACGACACAGAGGCTCTGCCTCACCGAATGTGTACAGATTGCGACTTACGTTGAAGACCTGCTTCCCACGGTCACTGACCGTAGAACCCAGAGCTGCCTCCACATCAGACTCAATCCGCTGCATTGCGCCGCTCAGACTCTTCTCAATAGAGGAACCACCATCACCATCCGCAGCTGGTGTCAGCTCCGCACTTGGTCCGCCAGGTACACGGATCTCCACACGCTCACCGTGCTCTCTACTCCAGCCGAGCTTAGACCAGCCGATCTGGATGTAATAGCCGATGGTCTGGTAGTACATGGCAAACAGACCCACAAGGACCACGACGATCAAAAGGAGCCCACCCCAGCCACTGAGGAGACCACCGACTGATGCACCGGCCTCCGTTGCAGCCGATGAGAAGGTGCTAACAGAGTTGGATGCCATCTTGCCAATGTTAGAGGCAGCGCGGCCCACATTCGTAGCAACAGATGCACCCACGTTCGTGAACCGGGGCATTGTAAGATTTGCTGCTGGCGCGTTCATTCTCTCTATCAAGGGGCCTCTATTTCGCCGTCCGCGTGAGGAATAGTACGTAGGTATCGGGGCCCGCCGTACCACCATTCGGCGATGGGTAGACAGAGGCATCATCCATAACGAGCCAATCATCACCCACACGCTGACGCATGTAGTAATGCCCGCCGCGACTGGAACCCATATGCTCAATTGTGGCTGTAACTGTGTAATCCGCCTGTACCGGAATTGTTTTCCAGGCACTGCATGGTCGCATAGTAACCGCGTCGGGGTCGTAGGGAATCCGCGCCCGCACCTTCGCACCCGCATTCGTAAACCGCTTGAGTGTTAGGATGAGGCACTCTGGAAACTTACTGATGGCATGCGTGATCGTGGCGGGGCCGCGTACGCCGCAGGCATCGCACATGTAGTCATCCAGTGTCTCTTTCTCAAATGCCGCGGCGATACACTCCTGCAGTGTGGGCGCAGGTGCACCTACACGGTCGCCACCTGGGATCGGTACCTTGAGCACGCACCATGGCTCGTACCGAATAGAGCGATTCTTGCACCCATCGCATGTCACACAGGTCTGTGTCTGCCCGTAGAACTGATCCAGGAAGGCCGAGTACTCCTTGCGGAAGAAGCCGATCCAGCTGGTATGTGCAGACACAAGCTCCTGCATCTCGCCGGTTTTCGGAGACCCTGAGATATCCATCCGCACCTCGCGGCTCAGATAGGTGTGCAGACAGTCAATGATAATCTGCAGTGCCTCTGCAGCATCTGCCTGTGCACCGAACCGAATCTCATCATTGAACTCCTGGCCCACGCCGATAAATGCACGCACTAGAGAGAACGGACCAATCGGCTTATCTGTTTCGGTATCTGCAAAGGCCCGCATAATCTCGGAAAAGGCTGTCGCAAGTGCGTGGCCGCGACGATCTGGGTGTTGATAGCGAACCCAGGCATCTGATCCGAACATCTCCTGGAACACGCGGGTGTGCCGCAGAGCCTGGACGGCGGAGTTCAGATAGCAGGTGTTCCCAATATTGGCGAGGCCGCGACTATGTATCTCTGTCTTTGACGTCATCGTACTGTGTTACCTGATGACCCCGGTACCTGTCACCTTTAAGCACCAAAGGTGACTTCTACGCTTCTCTGCATAAATTGGTGTACGATGATCGCACATCCTCTTACACGTTATTTCATCACTTCTATTGCGGGGTCTACCGTGGCGGGTGCCGCACATGGTTGGTTCACCACACGGGATCTAACAGTCACTGCAAGGCACGCAATGCATGGACTCTTTCTGGGGCCATGGGCGCCGATCGCTGTTCCTTACATGTGTCTGCGCCCATACAATGATCGCTGCAGCTTCATCAATAAATTCCACAAGAATCAATAAGGAGAAGATGATTAAATCGTATATGGTACTGGGGCACGGAGAAGAGGAGCTAGTTCCACGTGCTGAACAGGATGTTGTTCCGCCTGGATGCACGCTTGTTTTGGCAGAAGAATGTGGGATGTCCGCAATTTTGCCGTCGCATATCTACAGCACAATCACCACGTCGTCTTATGCACCATATTTCCGTTATCCCGTACGCAACAAAGCTGTACTTGAGAGCATTTTCAGGCGGCCTCTAAGGATTTACACTGAAGGGCAGCGGATGCCAAAGCTCTCACTAACACTTCTGTCAGCATTCAGTGATATGCAGGGGTATGTAGAGCCCTCCGGTCTAATGCCTATTCCGATTGAGAATGACATTCTTCTCAAAGACAGACATGCAGTTGCGGAGGAGAAGTATTTCACGCCCAGTAAGCAGGCATACCGAGCCTATGATGGTTCTGTCTATCCAACCACGGAAGATCTGCGAGGATTGAATCTGAATGCAATTCGTCGTATGGATGATATAGATATAACACAACTGGAACTTTTCAAGCTATTTCCGGGTGTGCACTTTAATCTGCTGTGTCGTTCAGTGCATTCTGAAGAGAGGGAGCTGACAAAACTCGTAGTTTCCGCGGCACCTGAGATTAATCCCGCATATGCAGTGGATCTGTTTGGTACAGTAGATGACTGGCTCAAGTCAGATGCATCTGCTGCAACAGACCCCGAAAAGAAGGCGCGCATTTCGGAGCTGGTGGAGAAGGTGATGCAACGTCGTCGCTCTTCTGGTGAGCCACTAGGGTCCATGGAGTTTGACCGCGTGGTTAATATGATTTTGGCAAAACGTATCCCTGTGGCAGATTTAAAGAGAGCAATCAGTGCACTGAAGCCACTGGATATAATTCAGGGAAAAGACCGGCGGGAAGGGCGCACACTATTAGGCATCGCTGCTTATGTTGGAAATCTAGATGCAATGAACACCTTGCTAGAGGCAGGGGCACGTGTTAATACACCAGATACCTCCAAAAAGACTGCTCTTATGGTTGCATTGAACAGTGGCCGAAAGGAGGCGGCTGAGCTGTTGTTAGAGCGTGGTGCCGACATAACACTAACAGATGCATATGGATGGACGGCACTTATGCATGCGTGTACAGAAGAAGAGGTGCTATCGCTGATACCTCGTCTGGTTGCCCCGAGTATCCTAAACAATCAAGATGTAGGGGGTGACACTGCGCTGAATATTGCAGCCAGTCATCCATATCCTGAATCTGTGCGTCTTCTGCTTGCAGCAGGTGCTGACAAAAATCTGCCGAATCTGACCGGTAATACACCGCTAATAACGGCCTGTGATAATGCAGATGGAGAAGAAGGCGAGAATCTGCAAGGATATGCGGAGATAGCAACGATCTTGATTCAGGGAGGCGCGAATGTCAGAGATCGGAATGTAACGAATCATAGTGCTCTAACCTATGCTGTGCGTGCACGTATGGATCGGGTCGCAGCGCTTCTTATTGAGAAAGGGTCTCGGGCAAAATCATGGTTGGCTCTGGCAACTGTGGCGCAAAAACATGGGATGCCGCTTACAGAGGCCGCAGCGATTGCAGCCCGTGAGGCCGGTCGTTCTGAGAATTCACGGTAGATTTACTTTTTGACTAAGAAGAACGTACGCAGATCTTTCATACCGGCCGCCTCACGCTGTGCATCACGAATCATATCACCGAACAACAGCTCCTCTGCAATCAACTCACGTGTTTCAACAGGATCCTTCTTCTTGAACCGCTTGTCTGACAACATATGCGCCTTGTAGCCAGGCAGACTCTCTACAACCAGGCCGAACACCTGCGATACCGGCTTTGCAATCTGGTTTGTAATATAGTAGACATAATCGGGTTTGAGACTGTGTTCGCGGATGTAGGACGGTGTTTCCACACGATCGCCCTGATTCTCAGGCGGCTTCTGGCCCTTTGGCGGTGCCACGAACACATACGGAACACGGTCATTAGAGGATGGTTTGTTACCTGGATCGCGCTTGCCAATACGATCCGCGAGCACCTTGTGTGCCGGTGGGCTACACTTGTATTCTGCACGCAGGGATTTGGTAATTGTTAGTCGTTTCAGAGAGAATTTACCAGCGATCAGTTCCTTAGCGGCACGGCGCGCGAAGTCAAAGGCTCCGCGAATGTCGCGCTTTACCAGAATGTTCTCAATTACGCCGCCGTACACGTATTTTACAATCGGCGCATTATCTCGGCGCTTCATAACAATACCCATGGACTTGCGATGATAGTCGTCATCCTCTAGTCCGCCTTCTGTCATATCACCGACATAACGCTTCTTGGATAGTAGACAGAAGCAGCGGAACATCTTGTCAAACTCAAAGTCGTGGGGCGGTTTGAGCGCCCCTGAGATCTTCTTACCGGCCTCCATAGCCAGCGCTTTCGCAGCCTCCTGAGCAGGGCGACCGCGAAGACGTTCACCCGTGACCGGATCACAAGGGCGGAAGCTGATAAACACTGAGTCCGTGTCGCCGTACACACAGACAGCCGAGCACCGTGGGTCGCCGGCTGTTGGCCCGTAGGCCTGCTCAATACACGCCTTTGAGAACAGGAGCTGCTGACGACCGTGACCGGTAGTGGACGCAGCCAAACACTTGCGCCGAATCTTAGACGTGTTGGAACCCAGCTGACCATAGAGTGAGTTCGCGGTCAGCTTGTAAGCCAATTGCTGAGCATCCAGCAACGCAGCACGGAATTCATCTGTTTCCTTTTCGGCGAGCTTGCGCACCGCCTTGCGCTGACCGAGCAACATCATCAGAATCTTCGGCAGAGTGGACTTGGATCCATCCCGCGGCTGTGCGTACCGGCAGACACGACGCCCCATCGGAATCATGTCAGGATGCTTCTTATGACTCTGTGTTGGATCCGGTCGCAGAATATCGTAGTCCACCTCCAGATAGTCATAGTCTGGTAGATTGTCGTACCGGTCAGAGCCTTCCTTAAGGCAGACAAAGTTGCCATTCTTGTCATAGTCCTTGACCCAGACCAGTGAATCATGGCTCAGGTTCTCGCTGATAATGGAGGAGGGATATAGCGAACTGAAATCCAGGGCTGCCACAGGCTCATCGTCCAGATAGATGCCTGACAGCGGGTTCAGCACAATCGCACCTTCATAGCTCTCGTTGTCATCTCCGCTGATGGTTTCGGGCACAGCTGCAATCGCGGCATCCTCATCTGTGGCGGCCCTCCTCTGTGGTGGCGCCGGCAGCACCGGAATGAGCTGCCCCTCCTTGCGGCACTCATAGAACACGAGCGACTCGGACTTGATACCCTGTCCACGCGTGAAGATATACTCCACCGGTACCCAGCAGACATTCGCCATAGCCACCGAATTGTTCAGCACCTCCAGCTTCTGCATGAGCTCCACCACTAGGTCACAGTCCTGGATACAGTACTTGGCAACACGGGCGCGGTCACTGGGGCCGCCAGCATGTAGGCGGAAGATATCCTTCGGGCTGACATCATCCTTGCTCTGCGACCAGCGCACAGGCGGAGGACCGTGCTCCTCAAGTGCTGTGCCGAGTTCTGGTCCACGCACATAGAGCACCTTCGGCTCGGCACCGATGACCTCCAGCTTGTCACCAATGACGTCGTTGTCCTCATCCATCATGACAATGTAGCGGCCTGCGATGGTGCCCTTCGTGGACTTGGTGTAGATAGCCCAGCGATCCGGCTCTTCATCCGTCGGCATATGCTGTGGGGGCTTTGAGATACCACCAGACATGAACGTGGCAGTCACGTTATCCAGGCTGTAAGAGTCCAGCACCGCATTTCGGCGAACATAGGCCAGCAGATCAATATGCAAGCGCCCATCCGCCTGGATTACATAGAAGGTGTTATCACCCATAGCGGAACTGCTAAGGAACTTCTCCACCAGGCGCACGGGCTTGTCCGTGGCACGACCGAATGCCGCGAGTTCGCGGCTGCAGCCATTCACAACGGCGCGATCCCATAGGTATTTTTCGTCAAAGCCGAAGATGTTGTAGCCCACCATGATGTCGGGGTCAATCTCGCGAATAGACTTACACCAGGCACGGATGAGTCCTGCTTCGGTGGCACAACTGTGAGTGTGTGTTGGTGGCCCGCCTGCGGGCGATGACAGCTTCGTACACGAACCAAGAACAAAGATATCCTTGCGCACCGGCTTCGCGTTCACGTAGACAACAGCACCGATCTGAATGATTGGGTCGCCGGCTGGGTTTGGGAGATTGGGTGTTAGCAGCTGCTCAACGATGTCAATCGCATCATCGCTATCTGTCTGAATTGCGTTCGCAGCACGGCTCCACCCGCGCTCCACTGTCTTGAGACCGAGTGCAATCTCACGCTGTACGGTCTCAGTGGAGGTGAAGTAGACACGGCTGAGCGGACCGGTGTTCTCTGCAGTCGCTGCACTAACAATGGCATCCCGAACAGTGTCCCACTCCGTGATCCGCTGCTCCACGATTTCGCGGGCCGGCTTTCTCCAGGTTTTGACGGCCAGGGGAAAGTCACCATGACTGCTCGTACACTCAATATCCCAGCTCATTACCTTGAGAGGTGCAGAGCTGAGCTGTGTGGCGGCATCGGCGGGTGATACCTGACTCCAATCGGCAGTGGCCTGGATTGCAGTGGTGGTCGGTGCTTCCTCTGCATCATCCCATTGGTCCGCTGGCACGGTAGCCCAACCGGCCGGCTTGAGCTCGCGCAGATGGAAGAAGCGCAGCATTGGATCAATATTGGCCTCGTAGACACGGAGGACGACTTGGCCCTTTTCGCTACTACGGATGACAGACATCGGAACTGGAATTGGCAGCGCGGTCTCGCGATCCATACAGACATCGCGCAGCGCCGTCCATAGTTTCTTGGTTTGTGTTTGCACCTTGAGGAAGGTAAAGAGGTGGTTGTTGGTGAAATCCCAGAAGGAGCGATGACGCTCGGTACCCATGGTCACCTTCTCCTTATCAGGATCCGACAGATGACTTAGCAGATAGCGCTGGTATGCCAGCTTGTCCGCTGGGCGCCAGTCATCGGGGAGCTCTACATAGAAGTAGGGCTCAAAGCCAGTGACCTCCAAGCTGACGGATTTTCCGGCAGCCGTAGCGCCGAATAGCGTAATGCGATAGTCCGTGCCACGAACATCCTTCGTGGTGGCACTGAGTATCTGAAAGCAGAGTGGTTTAGAGGTGTCGGTCATCCTGAGATCACCACGGTTCACCGGTGAGGGGGTCAAATTTTTACCGGCGGCGACGGAAAGAACGGTTGCGATGAGAAGGACGATTGCGATGACGGCGTGTTGAACGACCGAGGCCAGAGGAACGTGCAGCTGCATAGGCACCAACCAGGAGTGCAGCAGGTGCAGCCTGACGTGCGACCGACATGAATGCGGCCCATGGATTCCCTCCTGTTTGCGTATAGCTACCTCCGGCCTGTACGTAGCCAGCGGGCAGAGCCGGCAGCTCGCTCTCCTTGATCTGTGTACCGGGTATAGGCATCGCTACAGGAATGTTAGAGGTGGTGGCACGGAACATATTGGATGAGACTGCAGGTGATTCTGTTGCAGGGGCTGGTGCCTTAGAAACAGGGATAGCCGGCTCCACCACATTCGCAGCGGCCACTGACTCCGGTACACCGAGCTTAACGGCATTTGCCATCACCTCACGATTGCGGGGCTCAGACACCTCTGAGATATCCCCCTTCTGGTCTACATAGAGTACTGTAGGGACCCCCGATACCGGCATTTTCTCAGAAAGAGGAGTCTTATCATATGTGGATGCCTCAATGCTAACGAGGTTGGCGCGCTTCTCCTTCATGGCGCAGAGCTCCGACCAGATTGGCTTGTAGGTGTGGCAATGGGGGCACGTAACCGAATAGACCAAGACAAACGTGGCGGGCCCCTGTTGGATCAGTTTATTGAGATCTAACATCTGTGCAGGGTTTGTCATGTGAAGAACACGACCGCTGCTGCGCCTACCACTGCTGCTTCTACGGCGTTCAGAACTAACCATATCTATTAACGGCGGGCAAAATAGCGCTGTACACAGAAGAGGAATGCCGAACGTAACCAGTTCTTTCGGTTCATCAACCAATGTCGGAAATGGAAGGGGTAATATGTGGCTGATCTTGGCTGCTGTAGTTGCTGTGGCTGTTGCTGTGATTGCGGTTTATTATATGTGGTCTCGGCCTGTCTGTCCCAAACAGATCACTCAGCAGGCGGATGGCTCTGTGACGACACCGGATGGGCGGAGCTTCCCCGATATGAACGCCTTCCAGCAATGGCGGGCGGCGCATGAGTGCCCGCTTCCCACACTAGTCGGTGCACGCGCCGTGCTAGCACCCGAAGACCAGCATGAGGAGACGTATGCCAAGACACCGATTAATAAGGCGGATGACTATGAGTTATCACGCGTCTTTGGCTATGAACGCAACGGGCATATGATTGTACCCCGCCAGAACTTCAACATGATTCTGGAGCAGCGCACCTTTGACTGGGCTGACAAGCCTATGTCATCAGATGAGCGCCGGGCCAAGTACCGTGGCTTGCAGGAGGGATTCACGGCCACAGGTGAGCTGAAGTCGGAGACGCTAGATCCAGCCCGTGAGGCCGCTGCCCGTTATGGCACCACCGTGACCGATGACGACATTGAGTGCAAGCTGAGCCGTGAGGCAAAGGAGGTCGCCAACCTCGTGGCAAAGGCGTATGAGAATGACCCGAACTGGGAGCCTGTTGTCACACGCGTCGGTGCGAATCACTGGGAGGTCAACGAGCTCAAGCCGAAGAGACGTGAGGGTGCGGAGGCCAACACCGTGCAGGAGGACCGCGTCGTGAACACGGCCGATGACCGTGTAGATGTAGAGTTCCGCTACAAGGAAAAGCGCATCACAGATGCCGCTATTGATCCGTATTTTCCCGTGGATGGCAGCAACATGCCATTTGAATCAGAGCGCCTGAAGAAAGATCCGTTCTACGGCCCCGTGCCCGGCATGCAGCGGATGTTCGCACCCACGTTTGATCAGGAGCACTGGTACTAAGGTGGCCATAATTAGAGGAGCCAAGGAATGGTACGCGTCGCCAAAGTCTATTACATGATACATTACGGGGATGAGGAGGCACGGTTATATGCAATTCATATGATACTGGATTCAGCCAAAGCGTTGTTTGATCGTCTTCGGACGGACAACCACATGAACAAGCATATTACCCTGACGTCGGTAAGTGTGAGCGAACACGGCATTGTAATAGACCGGAAGATGTTATACTCCTTTCATCGTGAGATGGGAATTGTGATAGATCATTCTGTCATGGCAATGATGAAAGTTGACGACAATATGATTGAGCAGTTACTGGAATTACCAGAAGATGGAAAGCCAACACTCTCAGAATCCACGATCCTCTCCCTCAGCCTCGACGAAGATCTCCGTTCTTTACAATGATTCGTACGGAGACTTCTGTTTCTCCGATGCATTTGAGGCGGAGTACAAGCGGCGGGTGGGGCGCCAGACACATACAACCGAACGCATTCTGCGCCTTGTAGGTCCAGAATCAATTCGTATGGACCCTATTGCTATAGCGATCTGGCGCGAGAAAGGCAGCGAATGGTGCAGTGGGCCTGGTGCAGCACTGGAGATACGCGAACTCCCGGTTGTCTTTGAGCGTTACTGGACTATTGAAGAATACGGTGGCTCCGAAACGGTATACGTGAACATATCCGAGGCCTTTGCAGATATCCTCCATGATTACATGGAGACCGGTGACCATGCACGCCTTGCGGACCGTTATCGGACACTACATGTTGCGTCTAAACAAATAGCACTGAATAAGTAGTAATATTAAATATGTCAGATATTACTAAACGACCTCTCCGTTTTTTTAATATTGACTTGCATATATCTGTGATAGCAGATGTTAAGCATATATTGCGAGAACTCTACAATGATGCAGTAGAGATTGTAAACTGGTCTATAAGTGGTCATAATTGGGTGTTTAATGCACCTACACCAGATGTAAAGGTGATAAATGCTAATACATGGAAACATATTGATGCGGGAATGATAGATAGATTCCATAGTATATATGACTCATATTTATCAGAGTTTGATGGGTTTATTGTTACTCATTCTCCTGTTTTTTGCATGTTATATGAGAAATATGGTAAACCGATCATACTTGTGAATTCATGCAGATATGAGCAACCATACTGTTGGACTAATAATTTTTCAAATTGGGCATGGCTAAATGCAGGGTTGAAGCGCATGGCTGACAGTGGTCAATTAATCGCAGTTAGTAATAACAAAGCAGATCAAGAATATTTGCGTCGTGGTACAGGTGTTGAAAGTAAGTGGATCCCATCATTGTGTTTGTATACAAATGCTCAACATAATCCAATACATAATAAATTTGTTGTCCATGGGAACCGCTCATTTTTTCCTCCTCATCCAGATATAATAGCAACACCTCCCAGACATACTTGGTCGGATTTATACTCATATCGCGGTATTATACATGTTCCATATGAGATCAGTACAATGAGTTTATTTGAACAGTATTCGGCAGGGGTGCCTATTTTTCTACCTACATATGACTTCCATTTACAATGCATTAGTAATGGATCTATGTACTTTGGGAGTGTTTATTGTAGAAATGCTAATTACTGGAAGGTTGTGTCACCTGAATGTCGTGAAACCTTTGTGGATGTACGGTTCTGGTTAGACCGTGCTGATTTTAATGATCCAACGAATTTTGCATATGTGTACTTTTATTCAAGTCGCGAAGATCTAATTAAAAAGATTGAAGCGTTTGAAGATATACATAAAGAAGCACGCCTTGATTGGATTGCTAAACGGCGTGCAAATACCATGAAAGAGTGGCATAAACTGTTAACGAAGTATTTCCCAACTCATCCCCCACCCCTACTTACAGATATATATGCTGTAAATGGTGAGCTTCCACAAACACCGGGATAAATATACAGATTAAAATATTATATTCATATTTAAAGGATATGCGTGCGGTATTTCTCTAAATGGCATTAATCTTAGTATGCGATAACCGTGAAAATGGGCTCATTCGCGAACTAACCAAACGCGGTATCCAGCATACAGTGGCCGCCCTAGACGTCGGTGACTTCATGATTCAGACAGCAGAGGGTACACCTCTTTTGGTGGCTGAGCGCAAGAGTCACGCGGACTTCGCCGCATCCAATTCTGATGGTCGGTATCGTGAACAGCGTGCACGTCTCATGGCAGTACGTGGATCCGGTGTAGCTGTGCTCTATGTACTAGAGGGGGCCTGGTCACCGAATGGCACACTCACCTACTGTGGTGGGCGCACTACAGAGGAGCTGTTGCAGCGACTGACAACCCGCTTGATTCTGCGCTACGGTATGCCGGTACTCGCCTCTGCATCTATTTCTGAGACGGCGCGATGGTGCGAAGTGCTCTTAGCACAACTGATAGCGGACCCCACCGTATTCCAACCAGAGGACGGGCTTGCGGCTGCCACAACCGCAGCCATGACCTCCTTCACAGCGGCTATCAGTACTGTGAAGAAAGGGAATAAAACACCGGCCGGAACTGCACTTGCTATGCTGTCGGCTATTCCTGGGCTCGGTGAGAAGCGCGTTGCAGCGCTTCTTGCAGAAAAAACAATTGCGGAACTATGTGGTATGACTGTCGCTCAGCTATCGGCTCTTGTTGTCGGCGGTAAACGCATCGGTGACAAGCTGGCTGAGACAATTGTCAGTGCACTCACTGTTCGCGGATAAATACGCCATCATTCGGCCCAAAGCAGGAAGGTTTAATCAACGTCGGCTCCACCTTGTGTTTGAGATAACCCAACGTGTTGACCGCTACACAGCCCTCCGTTCGGGATGCAACCGTTAGCAATTCTTGAATCTCCTTGCGCCCAATACATATCATGTCATTGCCGAAGCTGTCCAAGGTAGGAATGAACCGCCATTGAATCTTGCCACCGCCCTGTACAGTTGGTTTAACAGATGCCAAAACAAGTACGTCACAATCACGCTGAATATCGGAATCAACTACAGAACTATGTGTTTGCACCCATTCTGTTAATACCATCTGGGGCTGCACCTTATAGCAAACACTATCGCACCCATCGCGCCGAACCATGAACCAGTCAATGGCTCTCGTGCAGCCTTCGGATTTTATTGCGGCACACAGCTTTTCTGCTCCCTTCTTGGTTACAATATATCCGAATGTTCCACCTGCGTATTCTGCAGGATTCAAGGCTTCTACTGTCCCATTACCTGCCAGTCGCGAGTCACTGTTCCATGTGCTAAATCCGAGCATTAACAGGTCTGCATCAGTAGGGATCACAAGAGCTGCCAGCTTACTGGCAAACCCGTCGCACAAGTCCACGTCATCTTCCAGGATAACATAATGATTGTGCTGCTTGTCTGTTAGAAGACGCTGCCAGAGACGATAGTGACTTAGGGCACACCCCATAACTCCACGCCGATTTCCAAAGTCATTCTTTTGGAACATCGTGGCAAGTTCCGGTGTTGCAATCAGTTCCTTTCCATCTACCGCGCGTACGCACGCATAGTTCTTAATGCCGGCGACCATTAATTTATTTTCAATCTCTGCACGCCGATCAGGGCGACGTTCCAGATTTACGACAAACAGATTTGTATCCACTGTTCGTGAATAGAACTGAATCTGATCAGGGCCTAGGGTACATTCGTTCATTAGTGTCTCCGTCGGTCGTAACACATGCGAAACTGCGTTGAAATAACAGGTTTTCCAGTTCTCATCTACAAACCGTGACAGTGATGCATTCTCTGCCTTTAATGCGGATAACAGCGTGCAACCAGGGCGTACAGCATAATGTGGCCAAGAACCGCAAGATGGTGCTGGTAGATCATGTTTGACCTCATGCAGGAGTAGCCCAGGGCCGATCTCTTTGCCGGCGCCATTGATATTCCAATCTGTATACGTCAGTGCATAGTTCCGATTATAGAGCACTTGCTGAACTCCGTGTTGATTCAGGGCATCTACAGATCGCTTCACATAGGCATCGCGGCGCACAAACACGGCTGCATCATCCAGATGTATCCAGTATATTGCACCGCTTTTCTTTGCATAGATCTCCACCGGATCAGTACCGAACTCCATGAACGGGAACTGCTCGCGCATCTTCTTCGCTTGCTGCACGCTGACCTTTCCACGCTGACAGTAGAATACATCTACCGTATCCAGATCGGCCCACGTGCGCAGAACCGCATTCATTGCTTGTGTGAAGCGTTCGGTAGTGGTAGATGACATTGTAAGTAGAATGCGGGGCTTCTTGGCCGAGGGGCGCAGAGTGGCCGCCTTCATGTCAGCGGTTAGCAGAGGTAGACATGACTCAATGTAGGCCGCAATGTTAGTATTCTGAAATGCCTCAAAGCCATCGGTGGGCAGTTTATCACGATATTCTAGCATGGAAAAGAGGAGATCTAAACTCGGCTGCAGCCCCTCAATGAACCGTAAGTTGTGGAACACATTGCGTGTATGCCAGGCATCGGCTGCGTACTGGAGTTTACAGATATGTGCAAACATCTGAGCAGCCAGCGCGTGATTGTTGGCCTTTGTTCCGGCAATAATTAAGAAGTATGGCAGGAAATAGTCAAATTCTTGCTTCTTAGCGAACAAGTACTTAGACACCTGAGCCGTTGTGTAACCCTTCTCATATACATCCTTTACAAGTGCATAGTATGCACATGCTACCGCGTGCATATCTTTGACACAGTAGTAGCGCGCAAGCTGCGCAATTGCTTCCACGCGCGTCGGCGAATACTTTGTACTTTCAACGAGATAATGCAGATACTGTTCGGGACAGCCCTTGTGGCGCCCGCATTCAAATAGATGCAGGCATGCGATATATTTCTCTTCTACCCAGCCGTTTGATTCCAGTGTCTTCTTGTACATGCGGATTGCGTTGTCGTGATCGCTGGCATTCATGTAGCTGTTCGCGCAATAGAACATGTGACGCGTATTGTCAGGTTCTTCTAACAGCCCCTCCTCTAGCACAGCGGCGTCCTTCTTGTACTTATCTGGATCCTTATTACGAGCACCTTCGCGCCCCGAGACGAAATAGTAGTCACCTGCGACGTGGGTGACTGGCCCAAGTGTCTCTAGTGGTGCAGGATATTCATGTAGCACACCGACATACTTCCAGCGTTTCCGATTATTGAAGAGCTGTAGGCGCGAGTAGCGGAACCCAGCTGCATCGCCGAACTCAAATTCATAGGCGTCTCCCTGCAGTGTTGCGGGGAGTGTCAAATTGCCGACAATGGAATCATCTGCATCCCACACCAGTACGTAGTCCGATTTATTGTAAGCGGCCTCAAATGCAATAGAGCGATTGTAGCCGAAGTTCTTCCAGGGTGTCTCCACTAGCTCACCGGGTATCCCACGCTCTTTGAAGAAAGCGCGAATCAGATCCTGTGTGCCGTCGGTGGAACCAGTATCCGAAATAACCCAATAGCTGATATTAAAGTGCTTGCAGAGCATTGGTAGAGTTCGTGGGAGAACGTGTGCCTCGTTCTTGACAATCATGTTCAAGCATATTGACATCCCTTAGAGGCAGACGAGAAGTCGGATTTTAGGTAGGAACGAATGCGTTGGCTGATGCCTAAACACGGATCGCACATAAGTAAGTAGCCATGGCATCTCCTCCTACCAGCCCTACTGCTGCAGAGCCCAAGATCTATAATCCCTGGAATCCGAACAATCGCGACATCCCTGTTGCCGAGATTGCTCGTATTATCGGTTACCAGCCGCGTCGGGTGGATCTCTTTCAGCAGGCATGCGTACATAAGTCATTTGTGGCGCGTGAGCAGCATGATGGTCAGTTGATTGCCCCGCGCCCAGCGGATTGTATGCCTCTGAAGACAGCCGACAATGAACACCTGGAGTATGTGGGTGATGGTATCTTGGATGCGATTGTGGGCGAGTATCTGGAGCGGCGCTATCCAGGTGAGGGTGAGGGCTTCTGGACCTCTCTGCGCTCGGAGCTCGTGAACAACGAGCATCTGGGTATGCTGGCTGGTAAGATGGGAATGGCGCCATGGCTCATCATGTCGCGCCATATGGAGGATGTATGCGGTGGTCGCGGCAATCGGCGCATGCTCGGATCTATGTTGGAGGCCTGGATTGCGGCCATGTATCGCGATCGGGCTGCGGAGGACCCGAAGACAGCGTTTTGGCATGTCCAACAATGGATGATTCAGGTGCTGGAGACGTATGTGGATTTTGGCGAACTGATTGCAAATAACACGAACTACAAGGATCAGCTCCTGCGCTACTACCAGGCCACATACCATCAGCCTCCGCGCTACAAGGAGGTGGCAACCGAGGGGCCGCTGCACAATCGGATCTTCACGATGGGGGTGCTGTTGCCCGATGGTGATGTGCTGACCACAGCCACTGCGCGCAATAAGAAGGATGCTGAGCAGGAGGCTTCCCGGCTTGCGCTTTTGAAACTGGGTCAACTCTGAGCATGAAAATTGCATGGAGACGATAGAGGATGTCGGCAGCACCGAAGCGTATTGGTATAGGCATCGGCCTTAAAGCACCGGCACTGACCGGTGTAACGGTTGTTGACCGAACAAGCACATATGCACAGTCTGTGCCACGTGTCCCCAAGGCTGCTCCAGCCATCAGAGCAGCGGCAGGTGATGAGGAGACCGAAGCCGCACGTAATGAGACACTGGCACCTATTGTTCGTCGGCCTACAAAGACCGAAGCCATTCCCAAGCTGGTTGTATCAGAGCTTTCTGTACCGAAACCAAAACAAACAGCACCAGCACCAGCACCAGAAATCCCTATTATGGATATTATCAGCACAGGTGTTGCAGCAACACCTGAGGAGATGGCAGCCATGGCCGCCAAGACTGCTTCCGTCAAGGCGCGCATTGAGGGGCGTGCCCGCCGTCTACCTGCGATTCCCCTGCCTGAGGATGCGCCACTGATGGAGAAGGCCGATTTCGCCGGCACCGCAGGTGCCGCACTCAAATCTGCGATCCAGGGAAGCAACCCGGTTGAGGCTGCACCCGCCGACAAAGTCTATCGCCCGATCTCATCCGCACGTTTCAACGATTTCATTCTGCAGACATATGCCAAGTACTCTGACAGTCTGATGCGACTGGCAAAGGCGCGTGCTGCCGGTGCAGCCGAAGCACCCAAGAAGGAGATCAACAAGAACGCCTGTAAGGAGCGTGACCCCAACAAGGTTACAAATTTCTATTATCAGAAGTTTGTCCGCGACTATCTGAGTCGTGGAACCCCGTATCGCGGTCTCCTTGTCTACCATGGCCTCGGTACCGGTAAAACCTGTACGTCTATTGCTGCTGCTGAGGCGTTGTATTGGGGTGGTCAGAAGACCATCTATGTGCTCACACCCGCTACACTGTCCAACAACTACCGTCGCGAGCTCGGCAAGTGCGGCTATTTCCCTTTCAAGCCCAATAACTACTGGGCATTCTTGAAGACTCTCCCTGGTCGTGAACCTGCTGCGGACCCCATCAATCTCTGGCTAGTACAGGGCCTCGGTCTCCCACAGGAGCTTGTGACGCGCCAGGGTGGTGGCTGGGTACCGAACCCCGATAAGCCTTCCAACTGGGACTCGCTGTCACCCGAAATTAAGACGGCTATCCGCGCACAGCAGCAGGCGCACCTGAATCATCGGTTCAAGTTCATCCACTACAACGGTGTGACACCCTCTGTGCTTTCTGCACTGGCATCCGCTGGTGTAGCTGAGGGAAAGTCTATGTTTGACGATGCGGTGGTAATCGTGGATGAGATCCACAACTTGGTGCGCACGGTCAACGGTTCCATGATCGGTGGGAAGCCTACATCCGAGATTATCAGCAAGGGTGTGGAGCCGCGTGAGTTCACCTGGTCTACACCTCTGGCACGTGCCCGCCCTGGTTTCCGTTATCCCCGTGGCTACACGCTGTATCGTCTGCTGACAAACGCGGTCGGTGCGAAGATCATTGCACTGTCTGCCACACCGATGATCAACTATGCACAGGAGCTGGCGATTCTTATGAACATTGTCGGTGGTGAGATTCGGATGGCGCAGATCTCGCTGAAGGGTATGGGGCGCGACCCCGCTTCGCTTAAGCGGCTGGAGACCTGGGCCAAACAGCGCCCTGATATTGACTTCTATGCAATTGAGGAAGCGGATGATAAGTCCACAGTTCTCAATGTGACACCTGTGCCATTCGGTTTCTCAAAGGTAGTGAGTGCGGAGTACGATACCCGTGGCTTTGTGCGCGGGCCTGCTCGTGCCAAGGTGGAGGGCAGCATTGAGCGCAACATGGACTCCTGGGCTGTCTCGCTCATCAAAGATCTGGAGGGGCAGGGGATCCTGACGGGCGGCGTTGCTACAGAGGCGGAGATGGCAGTTGCAGCCGCCAAGGCGAAGGGTGTCGGTACAGAGCCCGCGACCCGTGCTTTCCGTCTGTTTACCTTCCCTGTACTGCCAGAGGACGCCAAGGAGTTCGTCGCGAACTTCATTGATCGGTCCACGCTTAACATCAAGAACGCGAATGTACTCAAGGCGCGGTGTCTGGGCCTGGTCTCGTACTATCGCGGCGGTTCCGAAGAGCTCATGCCTCGCGTGGTCGGTGGTAACACGGTGTTAGTGGAGGTACCGATGTCAGAGTACATGTTCAAGGAATACACGCGTCTGCGTGCAATTGAGCTGGATATGACAAAGGGTGCAGAGCCAGAGGGTGAAGGCGGTGGCGAGACCAAGGGCCGCAAGGGTATGACACAACGGGAGGTGGACTTGTATGCACAGGCTACAAAGACCCAACAGACCGGTTTCTTGGCCCTCAGTCGTGCTGCATGCAACTGGGTGTTCCCTGAGGATGTACCCCGCCCCACGATGTCTGCTAAGGAGCAGGCGAAGCTCCTGGGAATTGAGGCTGAGTCGCGTCTGATCGCGGCGGATCTGGCTGCAGATGTAGATGTGGAGGCAGTAGAGCGCCCTGTTGCACCGATTCTGGCGGATGGCGGCGAGGCCGAGGTAACCGATGCTGTACTGCCAGATGAGGCCCCTCAGCCCGAGAAGGCACCTGAGATAGATCCTGCACTTGGTGGAATTATCGGCACTCTGATGACGGGCCTGGATGCCAAGGCACACGATTATCTGAACGTTGGCCTGGAGCAGTTCTCGCCCAAGTACGCCACGATGCTTGCGAACATCCGTCGCTCTCCTGGGCCCGTGCTCGTCTACAGTCAGTTCAAGACACTGGAAGGTCTCGGTATATTTGCCGCTGCACTCCGTGCAGCTGATGAGAAGTATCTGCCTCTGGACCTGCAGAAGAACTCCGCAGGTGAGTGGGAGATTCCCGCAGTTCTGATGGAGGCGGGTCGTCCTCGTTACGTTCTGTATACAGGTGACCAGGATCTGGATAAGCGTCGTCTCCTTCTGCAGCTGTATAATGCGGATGTGGCCGGCCTCCCTCCTCGCCTGGCGGAACAGTGTACAGAGCTGCTGGCCGGTGCCCCTGACAATCGCGATGGGCGCATCTGCAAGGTGTTCATGATCACGCAGTCCGGTGCAGAGGGTATCTCGCTGTTCAACACACGCCAGGTGCATCTCATGGAGCCGTATTGGAACAACGTGCGTATCCAGCAGGTTATCGGTCGTGCCATCCGTCTATGTTCGCATATGAATCTGGACTGGGATGATCGCACAGTGGAGGTCTTCCAGTACTTGTCAGTATTCTCAGAGACACAGCGCGCCGGTTCATCGGGTAAGGAGGTGCTGCGTGCCGATGCGGGCAAGACAACGGACCAGATGATCTACGAAATTGCTACCCAGAAGCAAAAGCTGGCCGATGGCCTCTCGGATATTGTACAGTCGGCTGCAGTAGACTGTCAGCTGCACTACCATGAGCATGGAGCCGTTACACAATGCTATGCATTCAGCGGTGCAGAGCGCCCCATGTTCGTCACACACCCTGACTGGAAGAAGGATATGGTCTCACCCATCAAATCGGCAGGGACAACAGGCGGTGGCGCTGGTGGTCGCTAAACCCCAATGGTAAACATTCATATATGTCTGATGCCGAATACGACTTCAGATATATATATTTACACGTCAACATATCTATGCAGCAGGAATACCCGTATTCTCAATAGACAGCCGAGCATTCTTCTGCGTCAGATACTCATTGTACTGCTTGTTCTGCTCTTTTGCCGACAATCCATCCCAGGCTCCAATCTTCTCATTCTTCTGCTCCAGGGTAAGCGGATCCCATGTAGTGGTCTGCCACTCTTTGAGTTCTTTCGGTGTGTACATGGCTGTCACCAGCTGAGAATACGGTATCTTGTTAGGGCCGAACAGGGTGAACTTCTCCACATGACGGGCTTTCGTACGTTCTTTGATATAGGCCAACATGATGACGAGTGCAACTCCAAGTACGTAGACAGGCCATGGGCGACGCATCTTCTTCCTCTACTCTATATGGTGGAGATTACGCGAGTGTGGCCCAGCCATTCTTCATATCTAGCGAAATCAGATCCGGGCTCAGACGGTAATCAAAGGCACGGAACCAACCGAGACCACCAGACCACATCGCACCTTCTGCATGATTGTCACAGCCGATCCGAATCTGCTCCATGATAAGTGTGGGGTCATACACTGCAGCACCGAGGCCCGCATCATACTGGAGCTTCCCATTCAGATAGACCGCATACGAAGTCCAATCATCGGACCAAACCCAGGCCAGATGATACCACTGACCCAGAGGGGCAACCACCTGACTGCGTCCACCGAACACGTTGCCGCTGGCACCAGGAGCGCGCCCCATCGGTGCAACCGCACCAGAACTGCTGACCGCCAGACTGAAATCATTCACACGATTGGTGTAAGGCTGTACAAAGTTGGGTTGAGGTGTGCGTGCAGGCAGCGTGGTTGTGACGGACTCGGGTAGATTATAGAAAGAGAGCAGGGTCGGTGAGAGACCGCTGGCCGATGTCACCGAGGAAACATAGACCATCATGGTGAAGCTCTTGATGGCGCGCAGACGAACACCCTGTGCCATCTGAAGTGTATTGAAGAGACCAGAGGGGCTGCCACCGGACTGACTCTTGATGCTCTGCGGGCCATTAATGAGCAGTGCCTGACGCCCACCGAGCTGGCCCACCGGCCCGCAATAGCGATACATCTGCTGGAACACACCGTTCGTGTCCGCAGCAGGCACATTCTCACCGAGTGTAGGAGAATCCGCGGGTGCATTGGAGAAATCGTACTCAATCATCGGCATGCGGCGATCATAGGGCGTAGAGAGCTGTGCAGGAGGGATGGGTGACCAAGATCCACCATTCACCGACATCATCACAATCAACGACCACAGGTTGTTGCCGTTCCAGAGATCCAGTGTCAGCTTGTACGGTGTACCCGCAACCATCTGAATACTGGGAGTAGCCGATGACCCACAGCACGGCTGCCAGTCCATAAGCAGGGAATCATTTACAAAGATACGCGCCCCGTCATCATGCCCAATCATGAACTGATAGGAGCCGCCCTGTGTTGGTGTAAAGTACGTGACATAGCGTTGGCCCTCGTTTGCAAATCCACCGGCGGGTGTTTGGTCCTCACTTGTCGGTGCCTTCTGCGGGAATCCATCCTTGAACAGGTAGCGCCCCAGGAAATGGGTAACGGGGCCCGCGGCCGTGAAGAGCGACTGCTGGAGTGTGGGGAAGAAGTAGCGCGACATCAGAATACCGGTATTGTTGCAACCACCACGAGGATAGCGAACACTGGTGCCGTACACACCCTTGATGGCGGTCAGCTGATCAATGGGATTGGGTGTCATACCGGGCTTGTCTGCAACCTGCTTCGTATAAGTGATGTACTTCAGCACATCGCCCCATGTGGAGAACTGGTTCCAGGTTCCGGCAGGAGGCATCAGTGCACCATTCTGGCTCCAGCCGGCAGCGATTGCGGCGGCCGTAATACATTCCGCGGGGAAAGGCCCCTTATCCGTAGCGGCGAACTGACAGGGGTCAAACGGTGTACCGTAACACAGATTCTGTGCCGCCGCCGACGCACGACTCCCATCGTTTGTGTTCGCAAGCTGGCGGAGCCCCGTCATGTTCGTCATCGCATCCGCCACAGAGAGTCCACCACCAGCCAGAATACCAGGATGGATACTGAAGCCGCGCTGTGTCATGTACTGGTTCGCGGCCACGACACTGTTTACCGAACCAGCGTAGCTGCCACTGCCGAATGTCTGCGACAGAAGACCTGCAGGACTACATACATTGGAGGCAATAGACTGGAGACACTGAGGGCTCTGGGGGCCGGCGCCGGGCTGACAGAGACCGGCTATACTGTTGGCTGGAACAGGAGGGGCAGGTGTATTTGGCGAAGGAGGAGCAGGTTTAGGACAGTTCTCTGCCTTTGTGATAATGGTGCCCGTGCAATCACCGCCAGGTGCACCAGGGAATGCAGGGTTTCCATGCCCGTCCGTAACAATTGCACGCTGTGTCGTGGTACACCACCCCATGTTTGGATAGCGTGCATACTGGAGGTCGGGGCACGTGGGAACACGCGATGCCTGCTTGAGTCCCTCTGCACGTTCGGCAGCGGCAACATCCCACATCCATGTCCCTTGACCCACCTGTGTATCCAGATTCGGGCTCATTGGTCCACGGCGTGACCCGTAGGCGCCAGAGGAAGGGGTGTTAGGATCCTGGACGAACCACCAACCGCATCCAGCCTCTGCACCAGGCTCACGCATCCCCCGTGGATGCTGGAGATTCCGACATGCACTGTCGCGACTGCGCGCACCGGTCTCATCCGTGAAGCCACCAAACACACGTGCAGCCGCCCCAGTGACAGCGCCATTCATGTCGGGGTCTGCAATACCGAGTGCAGCATTCAGCGCAGCCTGATCATTGCGCTCAACCGGGAGAGCGCGGTTGAGATCACGCAGATAATAGTCTCGCTGTGAGTTCGCAAACGATGACATAATCCCTCTAAGTGATTCTGTCAAAATAAGTCGTTTTTTGGACCTTACACCCGTCCTCTGAAGAACTTATCCACTGTGGATGCCATTCCTGCAGCAGGAGTCGCTACTGTGTTTACAGTGGTGTCTTTAGTGTTATCAGAACCCCATGCATTACAGGCTGCTGCGGAACCGAACAGAGCACAACTGGCACCATCGCGACTGGCGCACTGCACCTGGTTCGCCACCTCACGCAGGGCCGGCACTGCCGTGTCACTGAACGCGAAGTTATCGGAGGACAGGGCATAGCGTGAGATAAACGTGGCAGTTGTCTTATCCGCTGTGCTCGTCATATCAATCTGGCGTAGCCAGATGCCGTTCTGCGGATCCTGTGGATTCGTTGACACGTAGAATCCAGGGAAATTAGAGGACTCAAAGCTAACCGTGTTCGCTGTACCAGGATTCAGAGGCGCTACCACCTTGAACGAGCTGTCATCCACATAGGGTGCAGAACCATCGGGCTGCATGAGGTGCAGGCGGAAATCCATGTGGCGCCAGAAGTAGCCAGGATAGTTCACTGACTGGAGGCTGACATAGCCAGGCTTGCCATTGTTGGGCGGGGACACACGGAAGCTGCCATCCATTGTCATGAGTGCACCAGTGGTTGTACCGTCTACATCGGGTGTCATAGACCACAGAAGGAAGCTCGCATGGCGCAGATAGTAGCCTGGAGTGGCTACAGGAGAGAAACTGACAGTGTTGCCGATACCAGGTTCCGTGGCCTGAGACCATGTGAGACCAAAAGAGGATACCGCATTATCGGTGCCAGGTGCCGGCTTCACGCCAAAACAGTTTACACCCGCAAGGCCGCCAGGGGGATTGTATGTGATGACACCGGTTGTCCCATTTCCGCAACCCTGACCGGTGCTGTATGTGATCGGATATTTGGGATTCGTGTCATCTGAAGTCCAGCCAGCGAGACACCAGTCAGCGCCCGCCGCCTGTGCATTCACCAAGTCTGAAGTAGTTGCCACGCGTGCACCGTAGAGATCGCAGGTTGCCTGTGCATTTTCCTTGGAAACCGTGTAGCCATTGGGGGCCACCATGAAGACCTCTGGACCTCCCAGCATCTGCGGAGTGAAACACTGCCATTCTGTAGGATTCTTGGGTGGGCATGCACTTGCAACGGGTGCCGGCTTCTGCACCGTGACATTATAGCACTGCTGCATTGCGGCGGCCTGATCATCAAAGTCGCTGGTGTTCAGTGTCCGATTGTAGATACTCTGGAAGAAATTGCGCACACCCGCGACACCACCATAGGAGTTTGCCCGTGTAACATTGGCGGGGTTCGCTGTTCCATCTGGATTCAGAGGTGCAAGTACACCCGCTTTGCTACAATAGGAGTAAGGAACCTTGTCTGGGTCCACCTGTTGGCCATCTGCTGCGGGATTGCCGCTTGTGCGCCAGAGATAGTCCAGACACTCAGCGGTATGAGGCCCGTTTGCAGCAGAAGGCCCATCACAAGGGTTCTTGGGCGTAAATCCGAGCATCGCCTGTGCAGCACTGACATAGTCCGTAAATGAAACCGCCACTCCATTGCTGTCCACCCCATACATCGCGATGTTACCGAGTCCGTTCAGATAGGCTACAGTGGCATCCAGGCTCGGCTTTCCATCCTTACCGGTCTTCACGAGAGCAGCAGCCTTGTCATCCGTGTTTGGGAACAAGTTCCCTGCGCTGGTACCACCGGCGCCCTGGAACAGCTCTTGGAGACAGTACTGTGTGGGATTGAAGGAGCCATCGGGCTTGAAGCAGGAGTGCGACCCCATGATACCGGCACCAATCTCCGTCATCACAATCGGCCCTGATGGGCAATCCAGTTTGTCGGCATCAAAGACGGGGTCCACCAGAGTTGCAGGTACGGTCATCGCCAGCTGCATCTGATTGTAGAAGAGACGCGCGGGCAGTGTCTGTCCGTCCACACCGATTACTGTATTCCCATTATCCTTAGAGACCCATAGATGTTTGACCACGCCAGGTGCCGGATCACTGATCTTCAGAGCACCAGCATTGATGACGAAATCCTCATTGGCACCCGCGGCAATCTTTGCATAACCACTGACATCCACCCCAGTATCTGTCGGGTTTGCACCGTACCATGCTGACACAATCATACCGGGCACGACTTCGTCGCGACGCTGATACCAGAGAACTGTGTTCGGCACCTGTTTCTGGAAGGTGGGCCATGCCGCGGACTCTGGGCCCGCGCCCATAAGCTTCGTGACTAGTGATGAACGCTTGTCACCGGCGATCATGAATGCATTGGGTGGCTGCACATCGGTAGCACCAATATCCACACTCACAGTGCGCTTCCCATCAGGGCTGGAGAGCCAGCCACACCAGACAGCGGGAACACCGGCCACCGTGATAACGAGATTGTCACCCTCTGTGACCTCAATAGTCATCTGCTTGGGGTCCAACAGTTGTGCACCGGAAGGTGGCAGCGTAGCTAGCACTGTTCCATCTGCGCGTGTTACCACTGTACCGGCACCTGCGGCACTGTGCCCACCAGGATGGCTTATCCAGAGAGTGGCTGTGTACTGACGCGGCTTCGGACCCATAAACAGTAGCCCCGTTGCAGTGGCAGAGGCACCACCATAGCACTGACCACACTGATTGGCAGATGTTGCTGCACCCGCAGACTGACAGGTAAGTTGGAGTTCCCGTGCCTCGCAGTTTGTACGCATAAGTGTAAAGTTCTGGGGCTTGCAGCTGCCAACTGTAGGTTGATAGCTGGCCGGGCCGCCAGCGGAGTTCGCCCGCTCGTTCGCGCGAATCTGGTCGCGACTTGCGATGTACATACCGCCACGATGCGCCTTCCCGTTACTGTCCTTTCCATCACGGTGACAGAAACCGCATTCTGCCATGCGCGGGTCATCCAGCTGTGAGCAATCCACGGTCTTCAGCGACTCACAGAAGGCGATCTTTGCCGCTACGTTGCCCGTCTGTTCCACGCCGGCACCCTGCTTATTCACGCCGTCATCCGCCGCACCAAGCGTGGCCAGGCCAAGGAATGAGAGCAGCGACGATGTTTTGGAAGATGCCACCGGGACGACCTGCTGGACGGCTGCGGTTACGCGATCTGCATCAAGGCTGACATCTGGCTCCTGGAGTCGGGCCAGATCGTTGTAACGACGCTCTCCCTCAAATTGGAGCTGCTGGCGCTGGTTCTGTGCTGTTGCAAGGTCTACTGTAGTGAATCCCTCGTTTTCCTCTCTGGGTACATGGAGCCATCCAATGATCACCATGACCAATACAAACAGACCTGTGAGCAGCCATGTGCGCATGTTTCCCCTACTCTCAGTCAAGAATCTAAAGGGTGGGGTCATACCACATGGGCAGTATGCGCGTATTAGTTACAGGTGGGTGTGGTTACATTGGATCACATACAATTGTGGAGCTCTTGCAGCATGGGCACGATGTTATTTGTCTGGACGACTGTAGCCGGGCCTCACAGAAGGCGCTTGATCGCATTGAGGCGATTACCGGCAAGCGTGTGCCGTTTATCCGTATGAATCTGTGCGATAAGTTGTTTATCCCAACCATCTATATGTATGCTCCATATGATGCTGTAATTCATTTTGCAGCATACAAAGCAGTGGGAGAATCTGTGCAACAACCGCTGAAATACTACGAGAATAATCTGCATTCGCTTATGAATATCTTACATGCATGTGATACATATCGCATTAAGCATCTCATTTTCTCATCATCATGCACTGTATATGGCGAACCGGATCAAATCCCTGTTACAGAGACTACACCAATCAAACCCGCATCATCACCATATGGCGCAACAAAACAGATGAGTGAGCGTATTCTGAGCGACTATGCAACGCGCCCTGGATCGCATATGAAGGCGTGTCTCCTGCGCTACTTTAATCCAGCAGGGGCCCATCCATCGGGCCTGCTAGGAGAGGAGACAACTGATGCCCCACAGAATCTGACACCGGTCCTGGTGCAGGTAGCGGATGGAAGGAGACCAGAACTCCAGGTGTTTGGTGGTGATTACCCCACCCGTGACGGATCCTGTATGCGGGATTTCATCCATGTATGCGACATCGCTGTCGCACACCGCCTGGCGCTAGAATATATAGCCACTGGCCACGAACCGGTATCCGTGTTCAATCTGGGGGCGGGTGTTGGTACCACAGTGCTGGAGGCAATACGAGCATTTGAGGAGGTGAATAGGATGACTATTCCTTACAAGATTGTAGATCGGCGTCCAGGCGATGTGTCAGCAATTTACGGTGATAACACAAAGGCACGGGCGGTTCTTGGTTGGAACTTACAGTATGGAATCCGCGAGATCATGCGGGATGCATGGCTCTATTACATAAATCGGCAGAAACAGACTTAAATATTATCTGGTCGCACATTGGTCATTGGGTCGTACTCACGGGTGATAACGCGGAGTACGAGCTGAACTTGGCGACTGAGGTTGAGCACACCGGCTCCCTCATAGCCCACGGGATATGGTGTGAAGGAACCGGCGAAGAAGGTATTATCATCCGCAGATGTACCAGTGAAATAATCAGGAGTACATAGCCCAGTTGCCGTATTTGTAGTGATACGATTCCGGATAATAATGAAGTTCGCGTATCCGCACGAGTTTCCACCGATGGTTGCCGAGGCAGCTGCACCATTTGCAATACCGACAACCACGTGACCCTCATCGCGTTGCAACCAGCTAATGAGCGCATTGCCTGTTGCCTGTATGGAAGAGCTGGCATCCGCAAATGTAAGACCACCGAGCTTCACACGATCTGTCTGTGAGAATGCCCAAATCGGAAAGTATTCATTTGTGCGCAGGAAGAGATAGTCTTCTGTACCATAACATGTCCCCGTGACATCGTCACCGCGAATCACCTGTGCGAGCGCAACAGAGTCCGGTGTCTTAGATAACAGCTGGTCCTCGGGGTTTAGGATCTGGAAAGACATGCGCTGGAGATTGGCAAGAGGCGTGGGTGCATATACGCGCTGCGCTTTCATGAACTTGGGGAAGAAGAGCGTGTAGCCGCGATTCAGATCCTTGTTTACCTGGAATTGATCAGAGCGCCAGGTGGCATCATACTGACAGACAGCCAGTGACTTGTTCACCGCATCGCTGGTACCAATCGTGTTAGCATCCTTCTCCTCATCCATAACAATGGTTACCGATGGCATTCCTAGAACAGAGACAAACCCATTCTCAGGTGCAGCAGTGCATGTTGGTGTCCCAGGGACTTTGGGTACAATCACATCCAGCCCCTCCACCGGTAGCAGCGCCTTCACGAACTCAATGCGCACAATATTCCGCAGACGATTCTGAATCGTGGCCTGCATACCTGTGCCCTGTGGCCTAGATGCGCTGTCCAACATCACGCTGAAGTTGTAGCGATTCTCCTTGGTATTTTTGAGCCAGTTGCGATCCTTGGAGTTCAGCACAAGATTGTACTCCGCCTCGCGATACTTGATAACATCTTCCTGCGGTTGCAGGAAGTCCTTGGGCTGCAGAGTAGGCGCATCTGCAATACGCGGCTTGATCCGTGTCTCAATTGGCTTGAGTTCGGGTACCATCGGCATTGGTGCCGCCTTGCGTGTCTCTACGGGCTCTGGTAGGCGGCCTGGACCTGTAGTTGCAGTCGCAGCAGGAAACGGATCTCCGCGGTCGCGTGCAGCGCGTATTTGTGCAAAGAGCACCATTGGATCCTGTTCACCGTCCAGCGGGGCCTCACCCGAACCACCGACCATGGCGTACGCAGAGCCAGTGTCGGGTGCTACTGCCGATTCAATGACGGGAGGACTCGGCTTCCGGAATGCCGGCGATAGCTGCTCCGTATTGCGCCGAAACCAAGACGCCATAGAGTCAAACGTTTCCCGGAGGATTTCCTGCTCATTCATGGTTCCGTGTGCGCGAACAACTTGCCCAATATAATGTTTGAGAGTGCGCTGCAGACGCCCATCGGCAGCCTCTGTAAGGCCCGATGGAAGTCGTTCGGTTAACGTCTGCCGCAGGGATGCTAACATTGACTGATAAGGTCCGTCCATTACTTTGGTCTGCGATAATGAGGCGTGGCCATAGACCGTAGCGACTCATACGAAGGTAAGATTCAAGAGTTTAGACACTGCTTGTCTGGCCAGTGCACTGGGACGTTCCGTTGCATACAGAATGTCGCGCAGCGCGTTTACAGTGTCATCATCCACGGGGTTCTCGCAGATCTCCTTGAAGCTCTTGCCGGCCAACAGAGACAGTATGACGTACATACAGTAGGTCCCGCATTCGGACTTCTTCTTTTGATGACGGATGTCATTCCAGTAGATCTCGGTGCACCCCTGCTCTTTGCAACGCGTCAACAACTTCTTGATCTCCGTACATGGCGGATACCCATAGCTGTCGTAGTAATAAGAGGCGCATTTCACTAGATCAATGAACGCACACACCCAGTGAGAACCGGGTTTGTAATGCGGGTCCAGGTTGAACACGATGCCGACGTATTTCTCACCACGCGCTTTGAGTTTCTTCAGATCTAGGTTGCAGAGTTCATCTACGACACATTTGTTGAAAGAGCCCGGCATCATGGAGTCAAAGTCAATCGGGACGGGTCCGATGAATTCAAAGAAGGGAATCGCCTCTTCATATTGCTGCATTACGCGTGCAATTGTAAGAGTATCATGCCATTCGCGGGGATCCTTGAGCCATTCCGTGGGCTTCTTGGGGCGGAAAAAGGCGGCACCGGCCGTTTTCATCTCGGCTGTCCCGAGCTCCTGCATGCTGCAGAATTCGGTTTCGCACTTGTACTGAGACTTCATCCGCTCTCGCAACTCAGACCAGAGAGATTCTTTCTGCTTTACCGACGTGGGGATAGGATTCTCTGAATGACGCCGATTCCATTCGGCCCGTAGGCGTTCTAACATATCTAGTGGCAGACATGTGGTGTGTGTGGCGTTCAGTGTCTTTGGGTTGCATTGATATAGATTTATGTCTGGTTTCGGTTGCGTTTTTGGCATAATACCTCCTTATTCTGTACGCCCAAAATAAGGAGAAGAATGGATCTGGATATCAGCTCATTATGGTCGTGGACAATTCCGTTGTGGGGGCTTTTTGTGCTGGTGCTGTTCCTGGGAGGTATCCTAACAGCGGATACTGTGCTGGAGGCTATCCCGATGGTTGGCGGCGGTGGCAGGGACGGTCACAAGAAACGCGTCCGATTCGCTGCTGGTGCTTAATCACTGCGCCTACAATAGAGAATGGAGGCACTGTCAAATATGACCAAGAGCAATCTGTTGGTTCACATTGCAGTTGTTGTCGTGGCTGCTGTCGTAGCGGTTGTGAGCTTCGCGCTCCTGATCCCTCTGGATAGTGTTCCCGCCGTTACGGGTGTGTCCACTATATTTGCGATAGCATACGGCCTCTCATTATTGGCCTGGGTGATCACCCTGAAGTACTATGCTACGAATCCCGAGACGCTGGTGTGGCTGAACACCCACCTCATGTTCCTGGTAATCCTGCCCGCAACCATTGCTGCCACTGCAATGAATGTAACGGCTATCCAGAACACCCGGAATCTGCTTGCGGGTAAGGTGACGGCTTAAGCGGAGATCGCCTAATACCCAACAATGGCTGCAAGAGCATTTCCAACACTATGGGTCGGGCCGATGGGATCCGGTAAACTGACAGCCGCGCGCGCAGCGCTAGGTGTAGGCCCCGATGATACGCCGCGGCTCCAAACTCTAGAGATCGGTGATTACGCTGCCCGATACTGGGAGTTCGCCACACACATGGAGGTGGATATCATGGATCTGTCAATGATGGACAAACAGATCCTGCCTGAGCTCCTAACACAGCTTCTGTCTATGCGCGATGTAACGGGGGCGGGTCGTAAGATGATGATTCTGCGTCATGTGCACGGACTCTCGCCAGCGGCGGCAACACGGTTGCGCGCCTGTATGGAGGAACTTGTATGGGCCCCGAATGCACCGGCCATGATCTGGTGCACTGCGCGTGTTGTGAACTCGGTAGTTCTCGGCCTCATGGATGGATTCGTATATAAGCGTGTGCCGGGTCCACTGGAACCTGTTGTGCGTACAAAGGTCGCGACGCTGCTGGGGATTGAAGCGAAGAGTGTAACAACGATCCAGAGTTACTGTGCGGAGATGCTCCGTCAGATGGTCGTTGCACTGAATGAAGGAGGACCATGTCTGGTTGCGGCAACCTGGATCCGTGCCCGTGTGTATGATCTGTTGGGCCTCATGATATCCGGTGCAGATCTAGTGGCATCGCTGACATGGGCCACTGTGCGAATGGCGGCAACGGGTGCACTGGCTCCTGAGAAAGCGGCAGCAGTAGTGGATGTGCTGGCGCGAGCTCGTTGGGTACCAAGCTATCGTATTCCACTTGTGTTGGAACTGATTGTGTCAGAGGTATATGCGGCACTTGTCTGATACATGCGAACAAGAAATAGAATTCCATGAACCAGAGTAAGGTGCATGGAGCTCTATCGTGAACGATTGTGGCGTGCGTGGGCCTCCACGAAGGCACCCGAGATGACTGACATACCGGTGTCAAAGGCGGAGTTGCATGCGCGTATTAGTGGTGACTCGTTTGATGGAGGTCGTACGGCATCCTGGCTTGCTGAGCTGGGAGAGCGCGCAGTGTGGCGGGCTGTTCGCGGGTCTGTGGGGCATACAATCCATGTTGTGTCAGATCGCCCGTTTGAGGAGTTGACCGCGGATCTGCGTCTTGGTCTGAGGCTGATGGCATGGATGTCACAGAGACCAGTGACCTGGTACTGGTGGGACCAGCCATGGACGCGTCTGCTACCGGCAAATGAGGATCCGCGCAAAGAGCATCTGAATGGTGGTTGGGCTGTGCCAGGAGTGTTGGAGGTGCACGTATATCGGCGTGAGGAGGCTCACAAGGTGCTGTTGCATGAGATGGTGCATGCTCTGGGTTTAGATGTGAAACCGGAGTTGGTGGAGCCGGTGCGGCTGCGGTTTGAGTCATTGTTCGGGCGGCGGCTGTGGCCACATCTGGGAGAGGCATATACGGAGCTGTTTGCGGAGTGGCTGTGGTGTATAGCGCGGGCTTCTTCTCTGGGAGAGGCTGCGCAGCTGTGGGCCTATCAGGTGGAGTGTTCGGCGGGGCAGGCCGCAATGGTATGGGCTCGGATCAGAGATGCAACGGAGGATGAGGATACGAATGTGTTTGCGTACTATGTGCTGAAGTGGGTGTTGATGCGGACCCGTCTGACAGAGTCATTGATAGGACCGAACCATGCGGTGCGTTTTTGGTTTACGTGGTTTTTGGATGCGCGGGAGGAACTTGAGCAGATGGCTGCTAGAGTTGCTCATACGGAGTCTGAGTTGGTGAGGATGGGGATGACCTGCTTGTCTGGTCTATGACGATGACCTGCTTTTCTGTTTGATGACCTGCGCGTTTAGTGATTCATTGCGGCCTTCGCACCTAGCCACTTCTTGTTGACTCCGCGACGGCGCGCAGCAACAACAGTCCAGCCCTCATCGTCGTTCGCCCACTCCTTCTCAGCACCGAAGAAGTAGGTCTTGCCCTTGGCAAAGACACCGAGTGCGTGGTTCTGGCGCCCCGTGAAGAGAGAGCCAGGGATGCGCATGTGCTGGCGGAGCTGCTCCTCAGTGAAGTCCTTGTAGGACTGGGGGTAGAGATCGCGGATCGTCTTGGGGCTGTTATCAGCAGTGGTGGCGTTCATCGTTACCCTACTGTGTTCGCATAGGCTTTAGGTCCTAGAAGAACCGACGACCATTGCTGCCACCGGCACCACCGCCTGTACGAGACCCCTTGTTTGTTGCACGCGCTGTTGTATGGCGGTGGACAAATCCAGGTGTGATACCGAGAGCGGCCAGGGCATTGCCAAGGTTTTCTACATTTGAACTACCGTTGCTGCCGAAGTTGTAGGCACCTGCAAACCCACGCTCATCTGTGATGCCAAGGGCGCGCAGGGCACGAGCAGCCTGTGTCATATCAAGCACACCCATGATCTGATGCGTAACACCAGATCCCATATGACCGAGCCCCAGATCCTCAACGAGCACGTAACCACCGACACGAGCGGCCGTGGTCACCTCGGGGTTGTGGTGGAAACGACCGCGGCCGTGCATGAGCTGACGAAGCTTAGCGCGCACAGTAGACCCCTCACCGAGAATCTGAACATCAAATGCACCACCACCGTACCCCTTTTCAACGCGCGCCAGGCGGTAAGGACTGGGCATACCGGACTGCGCGGCACCGATGAAGTCCTCAACCAGCGTATAGTTGTGGATGATGGAGGCCTGTGCAACGCGACCGAGCTCCTTGCGCTTCTTTACTGTCTTGCGAGGAGGACCATTGCGATTCTTGCCCATTTTAAAGAGGACCGCGGTTTTCTGGGGCAAAAGGATAAAAGGTGACTCGCCTCTGCCCGACCAACCGGGCAGGGTACAAAACCAAACACATGGGCATCCGAGGATTTGTTGGGTACCTCAGGAATAAGCTTTCACACGTGAAGAGGCCGGTTGCATGGATCGCCGGGCAAACATGGGCCATTGATTGTTCGTGTCTATTGTATCGGGCGCGCGCGGCTGGGCTGTCACCGATGACTGTGGTGGCCAGCTTACTGGTACGAATGCGCCGAATGAACGTGACACCGATCGTGGTCTTTGACGGTCGTCCTCCTGTAGTAAAGGCAGAGGTCACAGAACAGCGCCGGGCTGATCGGAATGCAGCACAACAGGAGATTGACCAGCTACGTACACAATTGGAGCAAACACAGAATGATCAAGAGCGCGCAGTCATTGAAAATCGTCTGCTAGAGCTCCAGAGAAAGGCACCGCCTGTCACACGGAACGATAAGGATGAACTCAAACAGTTTCTGTATGCCGCGGGAGTACTAGCAGTAACACCGAATGGTGAGGCGGATGATGTGTTGGCGTATCTCTCGCGCACGGGCCAGGTGCATGCAGTGGTATCTACAGATATGGACATGATGGCACGCGGCGTATCGTGTTTGATTGTACCAGAATCGGATGATACAATGATTCTCACACAATACCACTTGGCGGATGTATTGTCTGGGTTACACGTGACGTACGAACAGTTTGTGACTGCATGTATGATGATGGGGACGGATTATACACCGAAGAGTTGGCGTACTGTACCACCGGGGCTCGCTATTTCCATGGTACGTGGTGGTATTCAGTGGAATCCGATGCAGCATGGGGAGGAGATATGTCGGGCAATGTGGGCTGGTGCAGATCTACTGAAAGGTGTTGGTGTGGAGTGGACTGCACTCATGGGGGAGAAGCAGTATGAGAAGTGGGCTGTGGGTGCACCGGCGAAGGAGCCTGACAATCTCCGGAAATGGGGCGAACAGAATGGTTGGCCATATGATTGGGTGTATGCTCTATCTATGCTCTAAACCGTAGATAATCGCGATTACAGATACTGTTGCTGCGAGGAGCTCAAAGAAGCTGCGACTCTCTTTTGCATTGGCAAAGTGCATGTCTAGGATATCAACAAAAGAGGTCATCCGATCTTTACTCTTATTGCTTGTTTTGAAATCTGCTGACTACAAAACGAACAATGAATGAAATGCGCCCCATGCTGGGATCGAACCAGCTACCTTGCGGTTAACAGCCGCACGCTCTACCTAATGAGCTAACAGGGCAAAGGCATGCAAGCATGCCGACGTTCGCCCCTTTCGCAAGCACATCGCTACGCGATGGCGAGCTAACAGGGCAAAGGCTTTCGTTAGAAAGCCGACTTGAAAGGTTTGCGTTAGCAAACCGACTTGGACGGCGCTCTGATCGCAAGCTCTTTACAGAACAAGCTACCGGAACAACGGGGGCGGAACCAAAAAGGAACCGAAGTTTGCGTGAAGCAGGAATCGAACCTGCGCTCTTTCGAACTAGTACCTGAAACTAGCGCCTTAAACCGCTCGGCCATTCACGCGATTTAGCCTGGAAGAGGGGAAGGCTTTATGGTGTTTCTATTTTAGTTTTTTGTGTTTTATGGAAGTTCCATGAGAACCTGCTTAGTTGGCAGCAGGGGCAGCCTTGACGTAGTGGCGGCTGAGGAACTTCTGGAGATTGAGGATGGTGAGATTGTCAGTCTCAGAGAGGGTCAGGAGCTTGCGGAGCGCGGCATCGGCCTTGATGGTCTGCTTGTCCATGAGGTTGTGGGACTTGGCGTAGGCCATGATACCCTTGGTCACCTCAGAGCGGGAGAAGGTGGTACCCTTGGCCTTGCCGAGGAAGGTGCAGAGCTCATCGGTGACCTTGACGGGCTTGGTGAAGACGCAGTCAGCAGGGTTGGTGTTACCCGCCTTGGCAGACTTGTTCTTGCGACCCTTGCGCTCGGCCTTCTTGACGATGCGAGCGGCCTGCTTCTCAATGGTCTTGCCGAGGGTGGCGATCTCAGAGTAGAGAGACTTGAAGGAGGCGATCTTCTCGTTGAGCTGAGAGACAGAGGAGTTGAAGGAGGCGATGATGTCATCCTCCTTGTTCTCGGTCGTAGTGGCCTCAACAGGGGCGGCCGTGGTAGTAGGTGCAGCGGTCGCAACAGGGGCAGCGGCCTTGGCAGCCTTCTTGGTAGCCTTGGCCTCAACAGGCGCGGCAACAGCAGGGGCAGGGGCAGGGGTCTCAGTAGCGGCCTTGGCGGTCTTCTTGGTAGACTTAGCGGCAGTGGCGGACATCTTCGTGCTGATCTCGGAGGTATTAGTGGTGGACATGGAACGCGGTATGCCTTACCGGGTAGTGGTGACCGCACACTGTCAACTTTGGTGCCGGCCACCCCCAAAGTTGCCACCCCCGCTTAGGTCGCCGGGTGACTTTTACGACTGAAAAGATGTCCACAGGAATAGGGATGAACCATCAATGTGTCAGCATCCGCTCTAAGGCACACCCAGGAGAGAGATGCACCTGCCGGGCCAAACCGGGATCTGAATGGTGCGGGCGTCATGAGAGCAGCAAACAGCGCTTTGTTCACCAACAACAAAACCAACAACAAAGCCAACAATCCCAACAGCCAGCAGATACGGTTGCCCATGTGGCCCCGTCTCCGCCTAAAAAGAAGGCGCCTGCCTCTCCACTCCGTACGGATATAGTCATAGATGCGGCGGCAGGTACCAAGATTCTGCGAGCCTGGCGGCGGTGGCTCGCGCGCCGGTGTGGCCCTCTCCTCAGGGCGCGTGAGGAGTCTAACAACCCCTATGATTTCTATAGCTCGGATCCCGTAGAGGAGATTCCTGTTCGTGACTTCGTGAGCTTCGTGGATGGTGGAAAGGGCTACATCATGGATGCGAAGTCGGCAACCAGCCTGTTGGAGCATGCCGCGTCACACAATGAGCCCGCGCTTAACCCGTTCAATCGCGCCCCTCTCCCAGCACTTATGATGAAGCGCCTGAAGCGACACGGTGTCACCGGTAAATGGGACAATCTGGTGGCAATGACGCCAGAGACGAAGTTCGCAATGGAGGTTACGGATCTGTTCCGCACCATTGAGGACCTGGGCTACTACACGGACCCTCACTGGTTTCTGGAGCTTGGTGCACTGCAACTGCAGCGACTGTATATTGAGCTGGCGGATATCTGGAATCATCGCGCTGGGCTCTCACCCGCTGATCGGAATCGGATTGTGCCACCGCCGGCACGGGCTTTCCCCATGTCGGTGCAAGGTGCTCTCATAATGCAGCTCAAGGCACTCCGACCCCTCTTGCTGCGTACTTGTAAGGGACTCGTGACGGCTTCGCCTCTGCGCGCAGATCAGCAGTTGGGTGTGATGTACGTCCTGGGGTCTCTTGCACTCGTCTCAGCCGGTGCAGCCACCGCGTATCCGTGGATGGTGGACATGTTCAGCCCAGGTGTCTGCCGAATTCAGGGCTCGCAGCTGGTTGTGCTGCATCCTGGAGTGTTGGGATATTAGGGTGTTGGTGCTGTTAGTTTCAGTCTAAATGCAATAATTACTTCTTTCCCTGTGTCACAGGAATTATACCCCACTCTGATTCTAATTACCTCTGTATATATAGGTAAGGTACTACCTACTGGTATTTCCAGAGATATCGGAGTATTGCACGCATTTACTTCAAGCCAAAAACCGGTGCTAACATTTGTAGGATATGTGTTAAACTGATCAAAATTAAGTCCAGGTTGACAGCCTGCAGTTTCAGTGCAGTTTGCTGTCATTTCCGCAACATCAAACATAATAAGACTGCCGACTGTACGCCCAGGAATCTCATAATATTCTAGACCCCCTTCAGTCACAGGAGTTCCTAATATACGATATGATGGTATTAAACACTGTTCAGTGGGAACACATTGTGTATCACAACACCCCTGCTGCTTTGTCAACAGCCAGCTCTCACTGTTTTGTTTCGTTGGTTTCGGCCCTTCGCGGGTAGCAATCTGCTTCAGGCGCGCGATCCGGTCACCTGATCCGCGGCCTTGGTATCGGTTCCTAGTGTCGGGCTGAGGACATGAATCTCCCATGATATTCTATTAAGGATGCCTATTTCTATCGGCGGGTCAAAGTTTTGGCCGCCAGGCACCAAAGTTGACTGGTTGGCGGGCTGACAGTAGCCTAAGTACGATGAGCAGCACTATCCTCTCCCCCAGCGACATTGACGCATCCAAGATTGAGTTCGGAGCCGTTAAGGTTCTTGACAGCGGTGGTAAGTCAGTCCCCATTCGGTACGAGGGTCGCAACATCATGCTTGAGACTCCCAGTCTCAGTGTGCCCTTCGGTGTGAACGTCTTTGACAAGACTCTTCCCGCCAAGTACTCTGTGGACCTCAGCCTCCGCGGTGCCGATGAGAACGCCGAGATCGGTGCCTTCAAGGACTTCTTTGAGGCCTTTGACGAGCGCATGATTGACGCCGGTGTTGAGAACGCAGCCGCCTGGTTCAAGATGGCCAAGCCTAACCGCGAGGTTATCAAGGCATTCTACACCCCCGTGATCAAGATGCCGGGCCTTGATCAGAACGGTGTTCCCAAGCCCTACCCTCCTACGGTCAAGCTCGCCCTCCGCAAGCGCATTGCCAAGAAGGGCGGCAAGGCAGAGGACGGCAAGGAGGCACGCACCTTTGAGACCGCGTTCTACAATGGCACCGAGCGCGATGACGCGGGCCAGATCGCCGCCTTTGATGGAACCACCAGCCTTGACAACGTAATTCCCAAGCGTGCTCAGGTCACTACTATCATGCAGTGCACCGGTGTCTGGTTCGCTGGTGGCAAGTTCGGTACTACTTGGAAGGCCGTCCAGATGCGCGTGGACAGCCAGCCCGAGCAGATCCGTGGCCCTGCCTTCCGGTCGGATGCACCTGACATCCGCGCCTTCGTCAGCAAGAACGTGGCCAAGGCTGCGGCTGCTGCTACGGACTATGAGGAGGATGCCGAGGATGAGGATGATGCCGAGAACGACGTTGTCGCGGCAGTCACGGCTCCTGCAGTCAAGAAGGCAGCAGTTCCCGCACCTACCCCTGTTGCCTCCAATGTCTTTGAGGAGGAGGCCGTTGCAGAGCCCGTCGCAGTTCCCAAGAAGGTTGCAAAGAAGGTGATCACCAAGAAGTAAACGGTGCGTTTGATCCCCTAAACTAGATTCCCGACCCCCAGTGGTTGGTTCAGCAGGAATGTCCGAGTGGTTAAGGAGAGCGCCTTAAGAGCGCCTGGAGCATATCCGCGTGGGTTCAATCCCCACTTCCTGCAGGTCTATAGATTCAAAACAAATACTACAAAATCCGCAAACAGCAACAAACACCATAGACAAATACAATAGCAGGGATGGCCGAGTGGTTAAGGCGCTACGTTGAGGTCGTAGTTCGCAAGAGCGTGGGTTCAAGTCCCACTCCCTGCATGAGCACATATTCTTTTGATTGCAAATGCATCCGCAGCCAAAAGGATACAGAAGAAATCGCCATACAGATGTAGAACAATGGAGTCGCTCAACAAGATCGTTCAGGTTCCCTCTTGGGCATATGATTTTTGCTACTACTACCTGGCAGTCGCTGCACTCATTGCAGTCTACTCCATCTGGGCGCTCGTGAAGCTGTTCAGCCTCCCTGGTATGATCAAGAAGTTCGTCCCCACGACCACGATGGCAATTGCCCTAGTCCTCTCCGGTGCGGTGTCAGTCCTCCTGAGCATGATGCAGTTCTGGGTGTGTCGGTCGGCTCTGGCACCAAAGGAGAAGTTCGCGGTTGCATGCAAGTCCGGCGAGGACTGCACGGCTGTCACTGGTACTCCCCAGAAGGATACCTGCACCTGCGGTGCCCGCGGCCTCTGCGGCGGCTGCACCATGCAGAACAACATGGAGCCTTCTCCGGCATTTGAGGGCTTCTACTAACCAGTCGGAATCTACACATTATTCTCTGCACCAGTAATCTGTGGCTCTAGTGCAAAGAATATGGGATAATGGATATACGTTACTGTGTACGGAGGAATCCATTCTCATCACAGCAGTCAGGCACCGGTTGGGCGGGCACAACACATGGATTGCAAGTGGGAGGAATATAGACGGTGGGATCAATGTCAGTTGCATACCAGGTATTTACACGGCTGGTAGGACAGCATAGTGGAAGCGGTTCTGGACTAGCCGGTACGCCACACGTTGTGCATCGCGGTAGAAGTGCAGATGGTGTAGGTGTTGAGTTATAGTTATCTGGACAGCAGGCTGTTGTGATAGTATTTTGACTGAGATCAAGGCATACCGCGCATCCGGCCACGGCAGATACAAAGTACTCCGAGGAAGGGATAATGTTTGATCCACCAGTGGGTTGAGGCTGGTTTGGAAGACGACGACTGGCAACAAACCGAACTCTCTCTGTAAATACCCCTGAATCACGAAGCGGTCTAGGTGCTATCCGTTTTGGTTGAATCTCCATTAGGCGCCGCAAGCGCTCACTGCTGGACTGCATCTCTCTTTTGTACAAAGACAATTCATCCAAAGCAGCAAGCTAACGCCAAGGGCTGACATAGTCCACGCGCCGAGTGCCAGGATTACACGGGGGATTCGGAGCAATCGGTACACCCGGTTGCGGGCCAGTAAACAGAGTAGCACATGGCGGCGGGGGGGCTCTTTTACGCACAAACTCAGCTCCACGTACGGCACTGGCATCCAGGATGGAATCCCGTAACCGTGCCGTTGTTTGGCCCGAAGACCGATGTGTGACCGCGGCCACGTGCTCAATCCGACTTACACGCGGGTGAGTCCTGGTTGACGACCAGCCAGCACCGGATCCAAGAAGCGTAGGGGGCGTGGCAGCTGCAGGACATAGCACTTTCTGCACAGCAGTCGGTGGAACCCGAAGCAAGCATCTGGTTTGCCGGGATACCATTAAGACCGAATGTGGCTGCCGTGTCTGTTGGAAAAAGGCTGCACGCGGTTCACAGCGATCGCATGCATCTGGTGCAGCAGTTGGCTGTGGCGGGATCTCCTCAATGTGTTCACGTGTTAGTCGTGTAAAGTTCTCTGCTGTTCCACCGCCAACCAGGCTACTACAGTTGTCACACATGACCTCTACCGATATCCTCGTCAAAAATATCGGCGGGCCTTACAGGGAGCTATGCCATTGCATTCATTTGAGATCGCCATCTTATCATTAGGTCTGACACCGTTCGCTGCACTGATTGTTGCAGTTGTCGTGATCTGGCTCGGTCGCTTTTACCGACTGTTTACCATGGAGGACATCACACAGATTCTGTTGTTAGTCGGTGGAATATGGCTGTTTGTAATGCTGGTACTGCTGTTTGTCACCAACATATGCGCGAAGATCCGGCCCCGTGAACTATTTGCGGACGGTGATGGCACAGCCGCGGACCCATACCAGGCTCTGATTCACGACATCACACTCGCGGAGACGGATGTCTGTCTGCTGATTACACGCGTGGACAAGTTCATTATCTCATCTGTTGGTTCACCGGGGAAAGATACACGGGCTGCAGCAGCGGCTGCCATTGATGCTGCACGGGCTCCTGCTGGTACGATCACGTCATGTCCTTCCACTTGGCCGAAGGATCTGACCGACCATGATGCTGTGTTAGGAGAAGCAGCAAACCGCATGACACGTATGGAGTCCACTCTGCAGAACTATACGGATCCACAGCTAACCAAAACCTACAAACAGGTGGTGCCATGTGAGTCTTTTGTTGACACTGCTGAGAATGAGCGACTGGTCACACTGGGTCAGCTCCGTGAGCGTCTAGCCAAAATCAATGAGGTCATCACCGCTCAGCAGAAGAATCTGCTCCGCCCCATTGAGAACAAGCAGAAGGAGCTCCGTTCTGGTAAGCCATCAGACTGCGACAAGGCGAAGGGCTCCAAGGCGATGAAGAATGTGCCGATGATCAGCTCTTAAAGAACATGCCTGTCATGCAATAGTAGAATATGGAGCATCAGGATTGGGACCCCCTTGTTTTGCGTAACAAGAAGAAGGTTGGAACAGCACCAACAACAACAACCGGAGGCGGTACGATCTACGTCAAGCGCACCGTCGGTGCAATCGCCGCTGCCAAAATCGACGCAGCCGATGGCGTCGTGAAGCCCAAGCTGTTTACACGGGAGAGTGTGTTAGCAATTCAGGAATATCGCCGTGAGCAGAATCTCACACAGCGCGGCCTGGATGGTCGCATGGGCTTTCCTGCCGGTACGATGAACAAGTTAGAAGCGCGTTCTGTGGCACCCACACCTACACAGCTGCAGTCGCTGAATAACCTTTTGCGCACGTCACTCATGCGGGAGTAGGACCTGCTTACTCGGTCCTGGGGTTGCAAGGACCTGCGACAATGGGAACATAGAACCAGTCGGTCTGAATACCAGGACGGCTAGGGCGGAGAGCGTCCAAGACGCTGGCCTCCTCCTCAGTGATATAAGGGTGCTCAAGCAGATCGGTGACATGCATCTTGTAGGGCTCTTCAATCATAGGCTTCGCAAGCCGCCAGTAGTTCTCGTTGGGGCGACCGTGGGCATTGATAATAGTGGGGCGAGTGTAACTGGGGAATACAAGGATCCCATAGTCCAAATAGTAATCCGCCGTAATGTGTTGGGGGATGAGCTGGATCTCCTGGGGAGTGCAACGGATACCGTAGACGAACATGTGTACCATGCTCATCTGCGATGTCATAGGGTGGTCAACTTTGGTGGGTTTGGTTTATGTTTGGTTTGTCTGGCTTACTGCCGTCTGCGGCTCCCAGAGGAAGAGCGACGAGTGCCGGCGCGCTCGGCCGCGATCTTCTTGTTCAGCTTACGACTGTAGCGCTCGCGCTCCTTGCGACGCTTGCG
>JACCDW010850024.1_pt1 | contig 48224 bp, 46 predicted proteins | sample 7449781 | NCBI WGS metagenome assembly JACCDW01 (sample SAMN15323449, study PRJNA562643) | freshwater metagenome | isolation source: river surface water | place: USA:Blue River Watershed | collected 2017-08-18
AGAAGTACCACCTTTAGTGATAGGAGATAAATCGTTACCTTCTAATTTGATAGGACGACCATCACGCACTTTAGCAACCACACTTACCACGTCACCATCTTGCACATATGTTGTTGCATAATAATCAGCGATACCAGGAACGACATCTTCTGGTTTGTTAGCGAAAGGAATTGCTTTTTTAATTGGCATTTCACAACTTGCTGCCGCAGCTGCTGCAGCCGTGCTGAATCCTAAGTATTTAAGGAAATCACGACGAGGTGCTTTAGCTTGTAAAAAACTTCCGTTTTTAGCCATCACAGTTTCATCTTCCACAAAAGGAAGAGACTCTGTAAATTCATCCTTCACCTCTTTGTTGTAAGTCTCAGAATTATTTAATTCTCCAAAACTTGACCAGTGCTTTTTTTGCTCCATAATAATGTATATAAAATATTACGCGTCTATATTAATTAAGAAAGATACTAGTAGTGACATTTTTGACACTCAGTACCACCAATTTTTTCAACAGTGATGCCTTTAGTGCTATCGATTTTTCCAGTGCGGATATCTTCGTGGAATTTCTCGTAGATGCTATAGAAACCATTGTCTTTAAATTGAACTTTTGTTTCTCTGTGACAGTTAACACACCATCCCATACTTAAGTCAGAGAATTGTTTTACTTCACCCATGTTTTGGATTTCACCGTGACATTGTTGACAAGCAACTTGTCCAGCGTTCACGTGTTGAGCGTGGTTAAAGTAAACGTGATCAGGTAAGTTGTGGATACGCACCCACTCAATTGGTTTTGCTTTAGTAGCATCCCAAGGTTGACCTTCTGTAAATCCAGCGTATTTATATAATTTTTTAATTTCAGCAGTACCATCCACGATGTCACCGTTCTCTTTCACTAATGGATCACCTTTGTATTCGTTGATTGCAGTGTGACAGTTCATACAAACATTCACACTAGGCAAAGTTGCTTGCTTACCTTGGTAAGTACCAATGTGACAGTATTGACAGTTGATCTGATTCACACCAGCGTGTACTTTGTGAGAATAGTAGATAGGTTGTTCTGGTTGATAATCTTTAGAACGACCTAAGTTCATCGCACCTACTGTTGTGTAGTAACCACCCAACACAAATAGTAAGATAGCAGTGAAAGCGATGTATCTTTTATTACGATAAAAAGGAACTGGTGTTTCAGGAGTCACACCCAATTTCTCATCAGATAATTTCTTTAAGTTATTGTTGACTTGCAATAAAATAATTGCAACTACTGCTAAGATTAAACTTAAGATACCAAACACTAAAGAGTTGTCTGATTCAGCAGGAGCAGTCGCGCCCGCAGCAGCACCGCCAGCTGGTGCAGCACCAGGAGCAGGAACAGTTTTGATATACGCAAGAATCGCATCAATATCAGCATCAGATAAACCAGGGAAGTTGTTCATGGCAACTTTGTTGTACTCGTTGTACAAGTTGTTGGCATAAGCATCACCAGTTTTCAAAAATGCTGCAGAGTTTTTAATCCATGCATACAAGTTTTTCTTTTCAGGCCAACGATCTTCCACGCCAGCTAAAGCGGGACCAGTTAACTTTTTATTAACTGCGTGACATGAGGCACAATTCGCAGAGAAAAGTGCTTTACCATCTTGCGCATTTAGTTGATTACCTATAGCAGTACTAAAGGTGATAAGTAAGAAGATCGAAACGATCTTAGCTAGGTTTCTTAAAATTGTCATATACACAAACAGTGTCAAGTGTGGAAAAATATCCTTTAACGGACGCAAAATTAACTAAGAAACGCTTTAAAATGCATGTTTATTGCAAGTTTTTTTTTCTTTCTAGTGATTGAGTTTCAATTGGCTGGGAGGATTTTGGGTGACGAATGTCATAAAATTGTAAGGTTCGAACTTAAGGCTCTAATTTTTGTTTAATCTTGTGGGGGAAATTCGAAAAAAAGATGACCTTCGAGCGGCGGAATTTGGAGGGAGTGGAGTGGATTTTGAGGTGTTGGGGGCGGATTTTCGCAGCAATTATAGAATATATTATGAAAAGTATTAATAAACTACAGCAGAAATGGGGGGTTGGACAGGTGCAATTTTGGTTGATCATGACCACTTTTGCCTTAGGCGGTAGCTTGAGTGGGTATCTAAATAAGCAAATCCTAAATTTGGTGTTTTTGGAGAAAAATGCGGCATATTGGCTCATTTATCCCCTATTATTGACCATTTTATGGCCAATTTCGGTGATTTTGGTGAGTTTTCTAACTGGGCAGTTTTTGTTTTTCAAGGGCTATTTAGGTAGAATATGGGGGAGATTGACTGGCGGGGCTGGCGTGAGCCCGATTCATGTGGCAATCTTTGCTTCAGGTGCTGGATCCAATGCAAAAAAGATCATCGAATACTTTGAGAACAGATCCTCAAGAATCAAAATATCCTTAATTGTCTGCAATGTGCCGGGTGCTGGAGTACTAGAAATTGCAAAATCGAAAGGAATTCCAACTTTAATGATCAATAAAACAGAGTTTGCCAGCACAGGATATGTAGAAAGTCTTCACAATGCAGATATTCATTTTATCGTTTTAGCCGGATTTTTATGGAAAGTACCCGAAGTATTGGTGAATGCCTATCAGCCGGGAATGAAAATAGACTCAAGCATGGTGAATGGAAAAACAAATACTGCAAAAGGGATTATCAATATTCATCCTGCCCTATTGCCTAATTATGGTGGAAAAGGCATGTATGGAGCGCGCGTGCATGAGGCAGTGGTGGCAGCAGGAGAAAAAGAAACGGGTATCACCATCCATTGGGTAGATGCGCATTATGATGAAGGTGATATTATCCTTCAAAAAAAGTGTGGTATAGAACACACAGATACGCCTTCAACTGTCGCTCAAAAGATACACTTATTAGAACATCAATATTTTGCACCAACGATAGAAGAAATATTGAGCAAATAAAAAAGGCCTCGTATGATCGAGACCTTTTTAAAAATATGTAGAAGCTATATATCTGATTAGCTTTTGCCGAACTCAAAGCTGTTCAACCATTCTAGTAATACTTTAATTTGAAATTTATTATTCGCAGTATTAATTGTACCTGCTTTATTGCTTAGCACAATATAAAAACCAGCAACACCAGTGTCATTGCTAGAGAGTGTATAATTTGATCGTTCAATTTTAAAATTGCTGTTTGCATTTTGCAATGCAGTCATTGCATTTTGAAGATCTTGTTTTAATTGCGAAAAAGCTTCAGCAGACTGAATTTGCAAAGTGTCTATCTCTTGCTTATAAATGAACTGATCGTTTTTGAAAACAATCTGCACACTAAATTGATTATTTGCAATCGTGCTATAGGCATAATTTAATTTGCCATTATTGCTAGACTTTATTACAGTCGCATTTTGAGCAAACAAACTAGATCCAGACAATATAAAAAGCGATAATAACGCTGCAAGGGGGATTTTGCGCATTGATAATTTTTTGCAATATTACAGTATTGAAAAGTAAAAAATGAAAAAAATCAATCGAATTAAATTGTAAATTCTACATATTGAAATTAATATATATACAATAAATTAATTATGTAAAGGTTGCTAAATTTCTTTTTTATTAGTAATGATATCTTAGTGAAAGAATTTCTATGACTTCGTTGTTCTTAACTCTATAAAGCAACCTATGTTCTTTATTAATTCTTCTACTCCATAATCCTGAAAGCTCATACCTTAATGGCTCTGGTTTACCTATACCGAAATAAGGGTTTATTAGAATATTTTCTAATAACTTCTGTATTCTTTGTTGTGTCTTAATTTGATTCTTAAGTTTCCAATAAATTAAATCGGCTTGAGCTTTTTCTGTGAAGACTATTTCCAGAGGTCTTTAATATTTATTTTTTTAGTCTTGCCTTCATTTGCTTGTTGGATACTTTCCAATAAATGTTTCCTATTCGCAGGTGTAGATAATAAGTACAAGGTCTCTTCCATAGAGTTATAGGCTTCTTGAGATAAGACAACAATATTCCCTTTACCCTTTGGTCTTTTGATAATGATTTGATTTCTCTTGTCACTACCAACGTGTTCAAGTTCAACTGCTAAATTGCTTCTAAATTCTGTAACTGAAAGAACCTTTGGCATAACTCTAATTTGTACAAAATTACGTACGTTTTTTTGAATTGCCAATTTTCATTTTATCCAGGCATGCGAGAAATATATTTCTCTATCTCTTTAATTTGATCCAATACCTGTTTAGTTGATGGCTTACAAGCTTTTGCTTTGCGGAAGAAATCTTTAGCAGCGCGGAACTCACGCTTATTCATAAAGATCTGGCACATACTCAAATAAGCAACTGCTTCGGATTCTTTATCAGGAATACCAGCACGGATGGCCGCACGGATATACGCTTCGCCTTGTTTGGTGTCCCCTTTCTGCATGGACATCATGCCCAATTGTAATTTATTCGCACCTTCTGCTTCAGGCATCGCTGAGCCAAGGTCGTTACTCATTTTAAGGTGTTTCTCTGCGCTATCAAAATCCTGTTTCGCCATAGCGATATTGCCCTTAATGGTATAGTAAGTGCTTCTTACAGGCTTATATAATAAATTAGGAAACCAGATAGAAGCTAAAATACGCTCTACTTCATCAATATCCCCTGCTTCCATCGGCGCTTGAACCAAACGCAAAGGACCAATGAAGATATGGCTCAATAAACCTACCACGCCAATAAAATATAAAGGGAAAACAGGCCAAAAATTAGCCAGATCAGTTAACTGAAGGATAGCCGCGCCAGCGATGGCAATTAAGCTTAACCAAAAACGAAACTTAATAATGATATTGTAAAAGCCCATAATGATGTCAATTTGAGCCGTGAAGATACCAAATTATAGCATAATAATAAGCCTACCCAGAAAGTATGGGTGCTTAAAAAAGAATAGCTATTTTTGCCATCCTTCACTCAGATCTAATCTGATTAAAGACTCGAATCTATAGGATTCGATGGTCCCGTAGTTCAATGGATAGAATAGGTGTTTCCTAAACACTAGATCCAAGTTCGATTCTTGGCGAGACCACAAAGCCTCAACACAAAGTGTTGGGGCTTCTTCATTTTGAGACAGCGTCGAAAGCAAGCTTTCGTAAGCTGGTGAGAGATGAAGAAGCTAAACTATCCCGCAAAGCGGGATGGTTTGAAAGGCTTTGAGTAAGTTCAATACGGAGGAAGACAGTACGAGCGAAGCGAGTACTGGCAGTCTTGGATTACAAAGACGCAGTCTTGGATTATAAAGACTAAAAGTCTTGGATTATAAAGACTAAAAGTCTTGGATTATAAAGACGCAGTTCTGGGTTATAAAGACGCAATCTTGGCGAGACCACTGATTTTTTAAAACCTTTGCTTAACGGCAGGGCATTTCTTGTATTTAGGACATTTAATAATAAAACTCTAACTTAGGATTTAACAAAATTCCCGCAAGGCTCCCACAAAGACAATGCTTAAACCAATGATAAAAAAATATTTAATTTACTTCTTAACTTTTCTTTGTGTAACAAACCTTAAAGCACAAACAATTTTTCACACGAAAGACATCGAAAACTTTTATCAAGCATTTGATAGCGTACAAACCACAACTAACAAAGAAAAACAAATTGAATTCGTTCAGAAAATATACCTAGACAACGGCAGTCTGGGCGTAAAATATGCTATAAACCACTCTGTGGATGGAGGTAAAATAGCTACCGCAAAACATTTTGCAGAATTTATGATTAAAGTAAAGGAAAACCTGATTAGAATTCGACCTTATTTTAAAAATCTTCCTTCTCAAATGAAAATATTAGAACCAAAGTTCAAGTATTTCAAAGAACTATACCCTGAATTTAAAGATGGAAACGTATATTTTGTAATAGGTTTAGGTATGTTTGGTGGAAGACCAGAACGAGAAGGTCCAAATCTATTTATTGGTTGTGAACTACTGGCAAACGATAAACCAGATTGGGCAGTGAGTATTGTTCTTCACGAATATGTCCACACGCTTCAAAAAAATTCTGACAATGCACTTTTAGCACAATGTTTAAATGAAGGTGCTTGCGATTTTATTGCAGAAGTAATAAATCAAAAAAGCTTAAAAGAGAGTTATCCAAATGGCTATATTGACTTCGGATATAAAAATGAAAAAAAAGTTTGGAAAGAGTTTAAAAAATTCATTGCCTCAAATGAAAAAGGTAGATTTTTTGATTGGTTGTATGGTGTAAAAGGCAGAAACTTGAATGGGATTCAAATGAAGGATTTAGGTTACTTTATGGGTTACAAAATCTGCAAATCATATTACGACAATGCAGCAAACAAAAAGCAAGCAATTAAGGACATCATTGAAATAGATGTTAGTTCAGATGAAACTGCAAGAGCATTTTTGATTCAATCTGCTTATGTACCTAAAAATGATATAAGATTGATCAAAAATTTTAAGTTTGATAAAGTCACAGAAACAAAAAAGGGGACAAAGTTTATTCAATACGGATATAAATTTGATAAGAACAACATTGTATTTTCTTTTGAACTACCTAAAAATATGGATAAAAAAGAAATTGAATATATTACAATAGCAGGAAGTTTTAATGGTTGGAATCCTAAAAATTTAAACTACAAAATGACTAGCATTGCGAATAATGCATATCAATTTATCATTCCTAAAGCAGACCTAAAAGAAAAATACAACGAATTTAAGTTTGTAATAAATGGTGAAAATTGGCAAACAGTTCCAGATAATGCCAAAAACACACAAAATGGTAATATAACATTGGTGATAAAATAATTACCAGAGAAATTTTACAGCCCATGTAAACGAAATATGCAGCTATAATTCAACCTCCATTAATTCTTCTGCCAACTTATGTAATGAGCTTTGAATTTTTTGCTTCTGTGCAGCTCTTGGCTTTTTCAAGCCAGACGCATAATGTTGAATTTGTTTTTGTTTAATTCCTGTAATTCTTTCAAAAGAAGCATTTGTAAATATACCCTTGTAATAATTTAATAAACTTTGTGTGTCAAATCTGTATTTTATTTTGTATTCAGCTTGAAGCTTCTTAGGAAGATTATTTTTATTATGCTTCTTAAATAGCTTGATGGCATTTTGGATTGACTCCTTAGCTTCCGCGACTGTCTCACCTGCACCAAATATCCCATCTAGATTTTCTGCAAAAGCAGAATAATGATCTTTCGTCTTTTCAATCACTACTTTAATTATAGTCATAATTAATATTTTAGTTTCATTATTTTAAAAATTTGATTTAACAAACCAAAGCCAACTTCTTTAGAGCCATGAAATGGTGCCGGATATTTTAGTCCACCTTTTTCATAAAATACGATAATGTGATTTTACATCCTGAATATAAAGGTAGTAAATTTACTACCTTTTATAAATAAAATAATTATGGGATTATCACAGATGCAATATTGTAAAATCGGGAACTCTGAAACAGCGTATTTATACCAATAAAAAAGCCATCTATATTATGCGGTTCCCCCAAACGACATAATAAGATGGCTTGTATTAGATTATATACTCTAACAGATCAAAAGTAAATACAATAGATAAATTTCTATTCAGTATTTATACTGAATCTTACATGATAAGTGTCATTGTCACATGATGTCTTTTACTTAAAAAAGTACAATCGTTAGTTCAAAAGTTAAACAACAAAAAAGACTAAAATTTTACTTTTTTATCAGCCCATTTGAATAAGCATAGGCAACTAATCCTGCCACACTCTTCACATTCATCCTTTCCATAATACGAACACGATGCGTTTCAATGGTACGTTGACTCAACTGCAATTGATTGGCAATTTCTTTATTTGAAAATTCAAGACAAACCAGGTGAATCACTTCGAGCTCTCTATCTGTAAAAACCAATGCTTCGTCTGGGAATGGTTTATACGTAGAGGTAGATAATAAATCTAACATATGCGCATTGGTAGAGGCAGGAAAGTAAACTCGATTGTGCGCCACAACACTATCAATGGCTTCAAAAAGTTCTTCTTTAGATGTGTTCTTATCTAAATAACCCATGGCACCTGCTTCGAGCATTTTAATGATGATCGCATCTTCTGAATGCATGGACAGAGCAATCACCCGCGCGCGCAAACCTTGTTCACGTATTTTTTTTACAGCGTCAATGCCATTTAACACAGGCATCCCAATATCTACAATCAATAAATCTGGATCTAATTGTTGGGCTAGATCAACTAGCTCTTGTCCATTACTCGCTTCACCCACCACTTGCACCATGCCCGTCATATGCAACACTTTCACTAAGCCCTCTCTAAAAAAGCTGTGGTCATCTGCAATGACAATAGAAATTTGGTTGTTTTTAATTCCGTGCATGGTGTTTATGATTTAACAACAATTGGAATACGAATATTGTAACGTGTGCCTTTTTTAATTTCATCCGAGCTGACCATCGTTCCATTTAAATATTCAATTCTACTTTGAATACCTAATAAGCCTAAGCCCATTTTATGATTTTCTCTAATCTCATAGGCATCATACCCTATACCATTATCCGCAGTACGAATCAAAAACTGTTCTCCTTCCAAAGAAAACTCAATATTCAACTCTGTGGCATGGGCGTGTTTAACGGTATTTAAAATAATTTCTTGAAGGACACGGTATAACTGATTGCTTTGGTCTTGAGTGAGTGTTGGAATTTCTTTTTCGATTAACTGGATCTTTAGGGATTGATCTAAGCTTAGATTGGCGATGTATTGTTTTAGTGCATCTATTAAGCTAATATGAAAAATGGCTAGTGGCGCTAAGGACTTTGCCATACCCCTCACCTGGTCTACACATTTATCTAATGCAGCTTTTACTTCTAGTAAGTCCTCCTTGTTTTGCGTTTCTAATAAATTCAGGCGCATTTTAATACTAGATAAATATGGACCAATATCATTGTGTAGTTCTGTAGCGATCAAGTTACGTTCCAATTCAGTTGCATTGATTTCTGCATTCAGTTTATCTATTTGCAGCTTTCTATATTTTCTGTTTTGCTTAAATAAACTCAAAAAGAAAAACGATAACAACACTGCTAAAAAGCCCGCCACTAAACTAAATGCTACAAAAATTTCTCTTTCTTGGGTGCCCATAATAATGCCAATGTATAAGAGATGTAAGATAAGAAATTAATCCATCTAATCACATTATATAAGTTCATGAAAAGAGGCTGGGTTGCCTTACTAAATAAAAAGTGCATTAAAATATTGATGGCGGCATAATAGACACTAAAAAACAAGTAAGGAATGATGATCAGTTTTCTAGACAACCCTTCTCTTTTGTTTAAGAAATTGTTTTGATTTTGTGTCAATAAACGGATGCCATAAATTGAAATACCAATTTGACATATTATATTGGACCACTTGATATGATAGAAAGATAGATAATCAAAGTATTGATCTATAAGTACTAAAGCAAAGACAGATACATGAAGTATTATTTTTTTATACTTAGCAACTTTCTGTGTATCCCAACTAAAGTACAATAGCAAAATCAGTTGTGTATAGCAGAGCGAATAAACAATATCCGAAATGAAATAAGGTACAAATTGAAATTCGGCATTGTATTCATGAAGGGCACCAGCGCAAATACTTATAATAAAATACCGATACGCTTTATTGATGGATTTAAATACATAGATCCCGGCTATGGCCGGGATAATAATAGAAAGGTTTAATAATATATCTAAACTAAAATATTCCATTAAAATAATCCTTCAGTTCCAGTTGGACAATTAGGTGGGCAATCCTTACCCCAGTCCACAATCACAGCCTCCCCACCCGTTGTTGAATTAATAATATTGTTATCGTTTGCATCCACTCCAAAAAATACTAAGCAGATCCCTTCGTCTTCCCTCATACCATAATAGGCTCTAAAAGAAACACATCCTGGTTGATCTAGAATCGCTCTGATAGCTGATGCATCAAATGTTGCACTATACTTTAAGCTCTCTTTAAATTCTGGAGTAGCAATATCGTTAAAATTTTCTCTGTAACGACCGATCAAATCCTTTGCTGTTTGTAAAGAAATAAAATGTTGGCTCATAAATGTTTATTTAAATTAAGTATACAATGCTACAAAAATTTAAATAAATCCGATTCAGTATAAATACTGAATATTGTCCAATTGTAATTAATCAGGTTGTTTGAATAGCAGGAAGGCTGTAATAGCCAAAAAAGATAAGCAAGCGCCAAGTAGGATGCCCTCATACCACTTAGTTTCAATACGTTCTAAAGGGAAACTAGGCTTGTCTACAATTTGCACGGTAGGCGTTTCTTGAATCAATGCGGCTTTGGAGACTTCCAGATTTTTCATCAATTCGGCATAGATCGTGGTTAAAACCATCTTGTCTCTTTGGGAGATCTCTGAATATACCGGCGCGTTAATATCGGCTGGATTAACATTTAATAACAATCTAGCGTCTTCTGTAGCGGAGTAAGTTTGTTGATTCAATAAACTAGAAATGCTATCTGTTCTTTTTTCAAGACGTTCAATATTACTTTTCAATCTACCCACTTTCGCATTCACATAAAAATCGGTAGCAATCTTAATGATACGTTGTGTTATCAACATACTCATCAATTCGTCTTTTGTATTGATTGCGATATTAAAGAAGCTTAACTTTTTATCTGGTTTAATCACCGTCAATTCTTTTTCCTCAATGCGCTTGATGATTAATTTCAATAAGCTATCCTGTAAGCGAATATTTTGATCAGGTTGGCCAAAATAAATTGCACGTCCAATTTTTTTATTCCCAGCCCATTTTTCTCTTAAACCATACACATCGGCATAACGATCTGCAATCACATAGTTCGAAAAAGCAGCATTCTTTTTAACAACGTCTTTTTGACTTGAGCTTGTTAAGTTTGCATCGAGTGGATAAGGCGTCTTCAAACACTCCGCCATCATGGATTTACTCTTTAATAAAGAAAGTACATTGTCTCCAGACAATACCCCATTGCCAGAACCTGCAAGGCTACCAATATCCATACCGATAGATCCTCCTAAAGAAGACAATAAACCACCACCAATACTTTTGCTATCTTCTACAGAGAAAGTAATTTCTGCATTGTAACGTACTGGCTTAAAAATGCTATATGCCAAACCTAATGCAGCACCTACCAATACCACCAATAGTACCAATTTAAAATGTGTACTAATAACCAATTTAATTTTCGCTACCCATCCACTCAACCAACTCGCAAAAGAGAAAGGTTGTTCGTAAGGATAATTAGACATATCGTTCGAAGCATTCATCAGGTTATAATTTTAAAATGGCAGCCAAGCTAACCAATCCGGAAATGATAGAAGTGATTGCAGTTATTTCTGCAATGGTTAAACCTTTTTGTTTTTCAGGAACTTCTGGAACAATAATTTTACTACCAGATTTTACGGTAGGATAAAATTTAAAGAACAAGAACTTCGTCGTCTTGCGATTGATGCCATTGCTATATTGAATATACGCTTTAGATAAAGAGCCTCTATTCTTGACACCGCCTGCTGCAGAGATATAAGATTTAAAACTGCTTGAACCAAAACGGATCAATTGAGGATTGTACACTGCACCAATAATTTCAACATACGGATCGTTGCGAGAGACAAATAAGCTATCACCAGGTAATAATAACAAGGCCATATCCTTTGCAGCATTTTGCTCTAAGTTCACCCCTATTCTTGTGCCATTACGGAACACTTGTAAATCTTTTAAAGAACCATACTGCGTTAATCCACCCGCACGCGTAATGATATCTTGAATGGTTTCATCACGACGCTCTAATGCAAAATTGCCTGGGAATAATACTTCACCACGCACTTTTACATCACCAATGAATTTATAGTTAAGCAACCTAGGCACATAAATGTAATCCTGAGGCTCTAAAGTATATTTTGCATCGTTGTTAGTCAACGCAGCATCCAATTCTAATTTCTTTAAGTCTACCATCTGATTGCTCATTGCATCAGATCTGTTTTTCTCTAAACGAGAAAGCTCCACTCTATGGTAGGCTGCGTCATTCATGAAACCGCCAGCAAGCGCAATCAAATCTTGGATCTGCATGCCTTTTCTAAATAAGACTTTACCAGGGTTGCGCACATTACCGTCGATGGTTACATATTGTTGTTCTATTAAATCATCTTTAGCAAACACATGAATAGAATCTTCTGAAGTCAACGCAATATCCTTTGTATTCAATGTTGTTAAATCGACAGAGACAATTGTTTTTTCTCTGTTTGCGCCAACACGCTTGATGATTGCTCTGGTTAAGAACGCATCCGCTCTTAAGCCATCTGCTTTTTTAAGTAAACTGTTCAAAGAAAGTTGAGGTGTAAATCCATATTCACCCGGACGATATACCGCACCAGTAATGGTTACTTTGTTCTCAAATAAAGGTTGCATCTTCTCTGCAAAAATTGAATCACTTTGCATTGGGATATAGTTCATGAAAGAACTAGTTTCTACATCCTTATATAATTTCTCACGACCATTGTGTTGTACAATCTTTAAACGATCGGTGAATGCAGAATCACTAAATCCACCTGCATAAGCCAAAGCTTGAGCCAAATTTTCATTAGGCAATAATTCATAGACCATTGGACGCTTCACCATACCCGCCAATTCCACACGCTTTAAAGTAGGCGTGAATACCAATACATCCTGATCTTCTAAACGAATATCAGCAGGCAAAATACCTTTTTGTAAAAATGGATATAAGTCAATCGCAGCAATCATTTTATTGTTACGAATCACTTGGATATTTCTTAAAGTACCATTGACAGTAGGACCACCAGTGATGTACAATACATTAAACACCGTAGCCAAAGCAGAAACTTGATACGCGCCTGGACGTTCCACTTCGCCAATCACCGTTACGCGAATAGATCTTCCATTGGATAAACTTACATTCAATTTTGTTTTACCCATCGATAAAGCAGGATAAGATTTAGCCATGCGCGCAAAAATGCGTTGCTTGGCTTGTTCCATCGTTAAACCTGTTAAAGAGATCAAACCAACATATTCTACTTTGATGGATCCATCACGCGTTAATTTCGCATCAATTTCAGTTTCGTTCAAACCACTTAATGTGATATTCAATTCGTCACCAGGACCTAAGATATAATTCTTAGGCGTAGCCATATTTAAATTAGGTTCAAAAACTGTATTGGGATTGCTAAAGAAACTATAGCCGTAATATTTATTGTTTATGCGGAAGGAAGGCACTTCGCTGATCCAACTAGAATCTTGTAAAAACATTGCAGTGTCTTTAATCAAAGATTTGTTAGCAGCACTTACACCGAATTTTGATTTCTGTGCCGCCTGAATGCCTACAAGACGTTTTTTAAACATCCCCACTTCATTAGGGCCCAATCCTTTTTGCACCATCATCTTCATTGCCTCGGATTCAGTCATGCCTTTAGCAGAAAATTGCTGCCAAACCTGCATCATCTGTTGATCAGACAATTGGTTAATCTTAAGGTTCTTTAAATCTTGAGCGCTTAGGCTACCAACTAACAAAATAGCAACCAAAACAAGGATGCTTTTTGCTTTTGCAAAAAATGATGTCATTATTATCTTCTTATATATGTAAAAGTACTAAAATTTATTCCAGCAAATACCGAAACTAGCATCAGAGAACCATTTGCCATTGCCCATGGTAGATTTTTGGAATGTCTTGGCATAACTAAAGTTCAAAATCAAATTGTTCCAAAGTTCATATTGGGCATTTAACCCCATTTTAGTGCGTTTGTATTGAGGATCAAAGCCAAATTTAGGTTGAGGCTCAGCAAAATACTGGTCTTCGATGCTTGATTCCCCATTTTTACGCAACATAAAGGCAAAAGCTTCAAGGCTCAGATTTGCTTTAGGATGGTATTTGGCACTCAAAAAGATGCGATCCGCATTGGAGCCCATCCAATCACCCAAGGAATAATTGGCATTGGAATAATTTTGCGCTGCAATAAAGTTGCGGTACATGAAAGGATTTAAGCGCGTGTACTCCATGTTGAAACTAAGGTAATGCGCAAAAAGATCCGTCACCGAAGCACCCAATTGATACCCCAACTGATTGCGAGATTTACCAGCATCAAATACAGTACCCAATCTTATTTCATCAATCATCCACTGACCATATAAGTGTGTGTTGGGTAATTGATTGCGACTGCTAAATCCAAAAAAGAATTGGCCATTGGATCCAGCTAAAATATTGTCCCCATATTTTTGGTTGTCAAATGCTTTAAAGAAAGTGACAGGCAACATGTAAGCCAATTGTAAATTTTCACTGTATACAATAGATTCCCCTAAATTTAATTTTAACCCTTTCATCGGCGCAATTTCAACCGAGTGGGTAGCAAAAAATTTAGGAAGGTATTGTTGACGCACACCACCATATACTTGATTGTTTAAATCATAGGTTGCACGTGTATCCAACACACCTGATTGTAACCAAGCGTGCATGTAATTAAATTTCAACCAAGAACTAGGTTGGTAGTTCACTGCATAAAAAGGATAAGCAGGCGCTTTATCCGACAACACAATATTACCATAACGACCATAGCCCATGATGTGCTGATCTTGCCCTACCGTGATCATCCCTTTGTTTAAACGAAAGCTAAGTGTAGCATTCATCTGAGAGTAGTTCAACATTTTTGGGTTGATCGTCCCTTTCTTCACTAAGCCAGGTAATTCATTATCAAAGCGTAAAGAATCAAAACGACCTTGTTCATTGATGTCTAAAAAACTTAACTGAAAACCAATACGCTTGCCCGCATAACCCGCTAGCTGAAAGCCTTTCGCCTGGATGGTATTGGATTTGCCATTACGAGATTGTAAAGTCAGGTTACCCACAGGATCAACGATCAAACCAAATTGATTGTCCTTATAGGTTATTAAATGTTGTTGAGTAGATGGATCTGATTTTAATTGCTTGAAAGAAAAAAACCGAGGACTACTAGAATTACCAACAACAACAACATTGGGATTTTCTAATGCAAAGCCTGCAATAAAAAATTGAAGTTCTTTTTGTTCAATTGCAGATAAATCTTTTTGATCTTGAAGTTCAACTAGTTTTTGGAAAATCATTTTACGATCTATCGGTTTGATAAAATCGTTGAATTCAATTTTACCTTTCTGTGCCATACGACTTAAAAAGTCAACCACTGTAGTCTGATGCGATTGTACTTGTGCATACAGTGGTGTAAATGCAGGCGACATCGTGTAGGTCAAAAAAATACAAAATAGGATTTTGACAATATTTTTAAGCTGCATGTTAAAGATTGTTTAGTAAGCGCCTTTGTCGCGCAACATTTTAATGATGGTCTGCAAAATAATCTGCAAGTCTAAAGTGAAAGACCAACGATGAATATAGTATAGGTCAAAGTTCACACGCTGCTCCATTTCCTCGTGCGTACGAACCTCGCCACGACAACCATTGATCTGCGCCCAGCCAGTGATACCAGGGTTCACCATATGACGCTTTAAATAATTGTCTACACTCTTCATCGATTCTAAGTTCATAGGAGTTGGGTGCGGTCTAGGACCTACCACAGACATTTCACCTTTTAATACATTCCAAAACTGAGGTAGCTCGTCGATGCTGTATTTACGTAAGATCTTACCCAAACGAGTGACACGTGGATCGTTACGAGAAGTTTGTTCAAAGTCTTCTTCCTCGTGGCCATTGTATCCATTTTCGGAACGCATGGTTCTAAACTTAAAACACATGATGGGTTTATTGTTCACACCCCAACGTTCTTGCTTATAATAGACAGGCCCTTTGGAATCTAGTTTCACTAAAATAGCAATGATAGGAAAAAGCCACCAACCGATGACTGCAAAAAATAAGAGCGCAAATATTTTATCGAAAACCATTTTAAAAAATTTGTTCTCCCATTTATCTAAAGGCAGTTCGTTTAAATTAATCACGGATAATAAACCAAGGTTATCCATCTCTTCGGACTTAGTGGTTAAGTCTTGCAATGCCGGCATCAAGCGAACGCGCACATTTAATTGATCACAAATTTCAGCACAGTATCTAATCTCCCAAGCATTTTCACTTGGTAAAGAAATAATCACTTCATCAATATGCTGCCCCTTTAAAGCGTTTTCTAAATCACGAATCTTACCTAAATAATGAATGCCCTCCGTGTTGTTTTGAATGCTCGCTTCGTCGTCATGAATAAAGCCCACACATTTATACCCATAATACACATGTTCTTTAAGGGTTTTAAAAAACTCAACAGAAGTTTTATTAAAGCCCACAATAATCACCGCATCATTTAATGCGCCACCTTCAAAAGCAAGGTGTTGTTTTTTACGGATATAATATTTTGCAAGGATAGAGATACAAAAATGAAGACTCACTAAAACACTAAAACGAAACAAGTTCGCATAATTAGATTTAGTTAAAAACAAAAACGCACTTAATAAAATCACAAATAGCGCGTTGGCATAAAAATTAAATAAAATCTCCTCGGGGAATTTTTTATAAATACGGTTACGGTATAAACGACATTCATGGGCAGCTAAAAACCAAATACCCAATAATAAACCAAAGAATAAGCAATCGAAAAGGGAGGTGGGGAAGATAAAAGCTTCGTGCTTGATATAGATGGCTGCAAAAAGCGAAAAAACTAAACTCAAGGCGTCAATGCCAATTAAGTTCTTTTTATCATAACGCTGTTTCCAATGCATGCACCTACTGTTTTTTATTCGCCAAAGATTTGAGATGATAAAGGTATAAATCGGAGACCGTTTCCCAAGTATATTTTTCAGTTATTCCTTGGTGCATGATGGCTCTTTTAGCCTCAATATCAATGCAATGTGATTCGGCCCAGTTAAACCAACGGGTACAATCGGAGGGGGATTTAGAGAAATAGAAGCCAAATTGCTTATTTTGGAGCACTTCACGGCTAAAAACCGTGTCTAAAGCGGCAATCGCGCAGCCATTGGCCATGGCTTTAAGTAAAGTGGGGTTGGTACCACCAAATTCATGCCCATGAAGGTAGGCATAACAGTATTTATAGAGGGAAGCGAGGGTTTCAGGGCTACGAACATAGCCTGTAAAGATTAAACGAGGGTCCCGATAGCTTCTAATTTTATCGGCATAAGCGTCTTTATACGGCACATCACCCACAATCACCAATTTTTTAGTGCTGTTAGAGGCCATAAAGCCTTCTATTAAAATATCTGCGTTGTTATCGGGGATCATCCTCCCAACAATTAAATAATAGTCACGTTCCACCAAGTTCCAATCAGCTAAATAGGGCAGATCTGCCCCAGCACTGGTTTCAGCACCATAGGTGATAACCACCGATTTGGCACCAAATTCTTTAAGGTAGATGGCTTGCATAGCATCTGCATCGGTAATGAGTAAGTCCATAAAACGTACCGCCATTTTAGCGGCCCATTTAAAATAGACACCGCCAAAGCCTTTCCATTTAGGACGTAACCATTCTAAACCATCCACATTCATCATGGTAGGTTTACCAAAAAGACGGGCAATCAAACCAAAAGGACCATTGCTCACATTCAACACCAAGGCCACATCTGCTTTAGTAAACACCATATGCCAAAAAGCCAAAAAGGAATGGATGGGTTGGGCCAAAGATTTAAAAGGAAGGGTTGGGATATAAACCAAGTGAATCCCATTGACCATCGCCGGTTTTTCAGGAAATAAATGCGCATGACAATACACCGTGATCTCCACCCCTTTAGCAGGCAAACGCTCCACCAAGGCTTTCACCAGAGTTTCGTAACCACTATACACATAAGGATACCCACGAGAACCAATGATAGATAGCTTAAGAGGTGTATGATGATGTGATGGATTGGACATGAATGAGACTAAATATTATTTTCAAAAACAGCGAGCATATTTTTTTCAAAAGCAGCTTGACTAAAATGTGTTGCGACTCTTTGTTTACCAGCAGCGCCCATTTGTGCACGCGTAGCAGCTGGCAAGATAGCATAAATTTTTTCAGCAGCCAGGCTCGCATTGTCTAGCGGAATAAAAATTCCAGTTTCATTTTCTTGCACCATTTCAAGTGCACCACCTTGTGCTGTCGCTACAACAGGTAAACCATATTGCATTGCTTCTAGCACAACTGTTGGTAAAGGATCAGGTAATTGAGAAGGTAAAATCAATAGATCAAGAGAACGATAAAATACATCCATTTCTTTTACCAGACCTACATAAAAAACACGGTCCTTAAAAATGGGATCATTTAATTGAGCTTGTAATTGATCTAATAAATATTCATAACCAGGGAAAGGATCCCCTGCAATTAAAAAATAAATAGGCGGATGATTGGCAGCTGATTTATGCTGGAAGGATAAAAGTGCACGCGCTATCTCCATAAAATATGATTGGCCTTTCCAATAATGAATTCTTGCAGCCATACCAATCACTATGGCATTATCGGGAATTGACGGACTTTCTTTAAAACTAGGTTGGGATGAGACTTCCACTGGCTCAATCCCATTGTAAATTTGTACCATTTTAGTTGAGGGCAATGCATGCTTCCAATGTTGCTCAACCGCTTTAGAGACCACAATTAATTGATCTGCGGTTGCACGAAAACGTCCTGCTAAAAAACGATGAAGAAAGGCAGGCTTTTCTATAATCTCATGAATATGCCAAATATGTCTTAGTCCATTGCGGCGTGCAACAAAACCACCAATCAATACAGCTGCAGTATTCGAGTAGATGGTATCAATGTTATGAGACTGAATGATGGAAGTCAATACGCGATAAGCAGTACGCCATTTTTGAAAACGGTTAATGATACCTGTAAGATTAAAATATTGACGACGAATAATACCAAGATTAACAATATGCACATCCACGCCCATTTTGATAAGGCTTTGTTCGAGTGTACCTTTATTTGAAAGCACTACAACAGGCGTGTGACCATTTTTTTGTGCAATCGCCACCGTTTGTAAAAATATTTTACTGGCACCATACACATCAGAAGAACTATGTAAAAATAAAATGCGCATTAGCCTATACGAGATTTAATCACACGAGCAGGAACACCCGCAACAACAGAAAATGGAGGTACATCTTCATTCACTACACTTCCTGCTGCAACAACAGAGCCTCTGCCTATTCTAACCCCTGCAAGAATCACTGCATTGGCAGCAATCCAACAATCATCTTCAATCACTACATCTATTTTAGTCACACCTTGTTCTTTAATGGTGATATTAGGATTTTCAAATACATGGTTCTCGGCATAAATACTCACACGAGGTGCCAACATTACATTATTACCGATAGTGATTTTGCCAGAGCAACCAATATAATTGTAAGGACCAATATTTGAATGATTACCCATCACCAAACCTTCTCCAATAGGACCACCATAAATATTAGAAGGACGAATAATCGCATACTTGCCAATACTCACTCGGTCTCCTAAATGCATCCCATGCTTAGCAAGGCAATTGATTTCTGCACCATCTTCAATAATCACTTGCGCGCCAAGGTGTAAATTTTTTGGATAACGAATGGCTACTTGTTTGCCAATGAATAAAGATCCTTTCACAGAACCAATACAGCATCGACGAATCAACCCTCTTAAAAAAAAGAATGCTAAATAATAAAAAGTCAATCCTTTGTTATGGAGCGACCAACCTTCGCCAAATCTATTGGAAGTAGTTGTAGACATGTGGTAAAATTAAACTAAAAAACAGCAAGAATTAACAACCCTGCATCAATTCATGTATTTCTTGGGCAGCTTTATGCCAACTAAAATGCAATTGACGTGATTGGCCTTTTTCAATCAATTGATTCACCAGATTTGGATTTTCAACTAATTGCAACATGGCTGCAGAGATAGAAGTAGTATCATTTGGATCAAAAAACAAAGCGGCATCACCAGCAACTTCTGGCAAAGCACTTGCATTGGCACAAATTAAAGGCAGTTTAAAATGAAACGCCTCTAAAACAGGAAGGCCAAAGCCCTCATTCAAAGAAGGTAAGCAATAGGCAAAAGCATGCGCATAAATAGTAGCCAATGCATCGGCCTCTAAATAACCCAGGCGAACCACTGCCTCTTGCAATCCAAGTTTTGTAATGGTATCTTCGATGGCAGGCGCATCATTCAATTGCAATTTAACAGGTGTATTGCCCACCAATACCAATTTGTATTTGGGGTGAGCAGCATGCAATTGCGCAAAAGCTTCAACAAAGCGCACTAAGTTTTTTCTTTTCTCCAACACGCCCACATGTAAGAAATAGGGCACTTCAAAAGGACGAGGACCAATTATGGTGTGGTGAAAAGATTTAGCGGCTTCTAAAACCACTTTCATTTTATTTGGATTAAAAGCGGCATTCGCCAAAATAGTTTTTTTAGCATGTTGGGTAGGCACAATCAATAAATCAGCTTTTTTAGCTGCCGGCACACCAATCAGGTGAAATAATTTAAGCCATAGAGGGTGGTAATGTGCTGGACTCTCCCAAAAAAAAGCATCATGTAAAACAGCAATGGTTTTTAAGCCCATTTTACAATAGGGCACAAAAAAATCACTGCAAAATAAATGGGTCACTCCTTTACGACGCGCCAATAAAGGCAGTTGTACTTGTTTCCACCAAAAAAAACGTAGATGTTCAAACAGCTTTAGCCCTTTGTTTTTGCCACGATAAACGCCACGTGCATTGTCCAATAAAATCAATTGCACTTCTGGCATTTGTTGCCAAGCATGGATCAATTCTGTTAAATAAGTACGCGCACCCGTTTGGGCAATGCGCAGGTCTCGGGTGTCTACCCCAAGCACTATAGACTTATTTAGGTTGTCTGACATGCTGCGAAGATAAAAGAGATTAAATAAACAGATATATTTGTTTATGCAATACCTCGTTTTTATTTTTCCTTTATTGTTTTTAGCCAGCTTTATACTAGGCTGTTACAAGATCCTAAAGGGAGACCCCAATGGATTATTTATATTTTTAATCGGTGGTTTGCCATTTTACGCCATTAGTTTGTCAACCTTCTTTTTAATCGGCGGCAAAAACATCATCCCAATCATACAATCCACCAAAGAGTTAGTGATACTATTGAGTTTAACGACTTTGATTTTGCAAGGCAACACTTTATTTAAATGGACTTTGTTAGATCGGCTGATTGTATTGTTTTTTGTATTTAGTAGTATCTATGTGTTTATACCACTAGGCCCGAATGGCTTTTTACAAAGAGTCTTAGCATTTAAAGGACTTAGTTTTTTCCCATTGGTCTATTTTTGTGGTAGGTTATTTCCATTGCGTAAAACACATTTAGAAAAGTACTTTAGCTTTATCATTGTACTCACCATAACTGCTGCAGTATTGTCCTTTGGTGAGTATCTGATGCAAACACATTTGCAAGCTTTTACTGGTTATAGTGATTTAAACTATTATGTATACAAACAAGATCCGAGTGGCAATTATGGATTGAGCTGGACTTTTGAAATCGAAAATGGCGCAAAACGTTTTGCCTCTTTCTTCTCCACCCCATTAGAACATGCTGCTGCCACCATTGTGGCATTGGCGGTCATAGCAGGTTTGTATACCGAAAAAAGCAATCAACTCTTTTTATCTAAATTTGGATGGATTGGCTTATTGGCTACAGTGGCTTCTATTTTGCTTTCTTTGTCAAGAGCTGCTATCTTAAGTTATTTTGCTGTGATCTTAATCTATAGCTTTATTACAAAGCGAAGAGAAATTTTATCCATCTTCTATTTATCCATCGTACTGTTTGTACTTTACTTATTTAGTTTTAGCAGTAAGGATATACAAGATTTTGTGATGGACACCATTACTTTTAGCAATCAATCTAGTGTGGGCCATGTAGTTGAATGGATCACTGGCATTGAATCAATGATTGCAAAGCCATTGGGCTTAGGACTAGGTGCATCTGGGGGTATTGCAGCCAATGATGGCGATGCGGTGGGGGGAGAAAACCAATTTATCATTGTAGGTGTACAAATTGGTGTAGCAGGATTGCTATTGTATCTGTGGATTCATTTTTACACGATCTATTTGGCGTATAAAAATTATAAAATCTTAAAAGGAAAGGAACAAAAAATTGCGATGACTGTTTTATTAATTAGAGTTGGCATGTTCTTACCCATGTTCACTTCTAATTTAGACACCTATATCTATATCAGTTATATCATGTGGTTTATGACAGGCTTATTAGGACATATTTTATCTAAACCATATACCGAACTTCAACAAGAAGCTGTTTAAATCGTTGGGATTATCGAAGCCAAGCCCCGTTGCATCCAAAGGTTGAGACCATTGATAGTTAAACGATTTTTTATACGCGATACTACTACTCAATACGAATTTTTTAAAAGGATGGTCTGCTAATAAACGCACACCAAAGTCTACCCATTTTGTTTTAGCAGGATTAGTGAATGCTAAATTGTCTTCAAAGTAAACACCATTCTGAGTCACACGTTCTAATTGGATACCATATTGTTGTAGTCCATTGAATTGACTCAATCTAAAGGTTTGTGCATTGGCACCTTGACCAATGGGTGCACCCAAGATCTCTCCCAAATGTGTATAGCCCTGTGTTGCTCTACTATGCACATACCAAGATCCTCCACTTAACAAAGGCCAAGAAGGTGGTTGTTGCATGCGCGTGTATTCAGAAATCAATTGCCAGTATTTTGTTTTGTCTGCATTTACATGAAACAATTTACGCAGTCCTAAAGTATATGCTCTAGTATGATCCAATCTTTGTATGGCGTCTCTTAAATTATAAAATGCATCGTTCCTACCCCATTCCATATAAAATTCTGCATTCGATGGCTGCAATAAATAGCGCATAAAAAATCCAGCATATTGGTCACGAGATTGTTCGGTATTAAAATCAGCATCACTAGCTCGATCTACATTATTCAACAATAAAAACCATTTTTTATTGTAATCAAGTTCTGCTTCATTTTCTTGTACCACTCTAGACATACCTAAACTTAACCCTTTGATCCATTTAGGTTGATAAGATATGATCGCACTATTTAAATAACGCCTACCTGGTGCAGTGGCCGATCCAACTTCAGCTAAACCTTGATAAGCCGGATCCATTGGATCCAAATAAGCTGCAATCATTTGCCATTCAAAATTACCAATGGGTGTTTTAAGTGGGCGGGTGCTATTAAATGTAGCATGCAAAAATCCAGGAGCATGACTACTCATTAATAATGGATTAAAAACAGAAGGGCCCCAACTAATATTCTCTGAACTAATCCCAATAGATGCTGGACCAGCATTTAAACGAATACTTGAATTACCCCAAAATAATTTGTTGTAATTAGTTGTTTGAGGATTGTTGCTAAAACTTTTATTCTGCGCATTCACCCATTGAGGTTGCAATTGAATGGTTAAGGGACCTAGCTTAGCATACACCCCTGCAGAAGCCATTACCTGATAACCGCTACTTGCAAGCATCGGACCATCCAAGGTTTTAAATGGAATATCAGTCACATATTGTTGATGCAATTGCACGGGCATTAGATCCACATAGCCGAATTTTCCTAGAAACGATTTACCTCTCTTATGTAAATAATTTAGCGACTTATCGGTTTTATTTTCAATTGAACTATGATTGCTTAGGTAAATTGGGTTGATCAAAAAAGAAACAGTGGAATCAAATTGTCCAAGTAACTGCGCTCTTCGTACAAAATCTGTTCTCCATTCTTGATCTAAAGAAATAGATTGCGCGTTTGCATTTTCACTTAAGCAAATGAATTGCAATAAATACACAATAACAAGAAAGGGATACTTAGTTGCCTTGTATCCCTTTTTGAAAATTCGGTTCAATATTTTATTTTTTATTTTTCCAGAAGCCATAAATACCTTTTTCCACTTCGTAGTTGTCCCATGATTTTTGAACACGCATAGGTTGTTGCTTGGCCCATTGCCACATATCTGTTAAACCTGCTTCTAAGCTTGTTTTGTCTTCGTAGTCTAATAAAGTCACACTTAACTCGTGAGAAGGTAATGCGTCCTTCACTTCGTGACGTGCTTGTTCGTGCTTGATCTCGCCGTTACCAATTACTTTCTTTAATACTTCTGCTGCGTCTTTAATGCTATAATACTTCCAGCTACCAATATTGATAATGCGTTTTTTAGCGCGGTCATCTGTACCTGCTTTCCATAAAGGCAGTAAACAATCGTCGATACAAGAGAAGGCTCTTTGTTGATCACCCTCGCCAAAAATGGTAAAAGGTAAATTATTAATGTGCTGGAACATCCAAATACCTAATACATTGCGATAACGATCCCAGATATTTTGATTGCGTCCATACACATTGTGCGGACGAATAATACACCATTCCAATCCATGTTGTTCGCCTGCAATTTGGATATCCATTTCACAAGCATATTTAGCAACCCCATATGGATCGATAGGACTAGGTTGGTCTGCCTCGTTAAAAGGAGGTTTGCCGTGACCATACACCGCCATGCTAGACGTAAATACCAAGCGGCCAATATTGTGTTCAATACAAGCATTCACTACATTGGCTGTAGCGACTAAATTGCTATTATAATTGTATTTTCTAATAAACGGGCTTAAGCCTTCTGCAGCGTATGCCGCAAAGTGGTAAACGATATCAGCCCCTTCAAACAAAGGAGCAATGGCATCTTTACTCAAATCTAATTGATGAAAGTCCACGCCTGCAGGAACATATTCTTTGTAACCCCCAGATAAATCGTCTATACCAATTATGGTACAATTTGGTTGGTTCGCGATAATCCATTCTGCCATTCTAGACCCCAATAAACCTGCGACCCCTGTTATGATAATTTTTTTCATTGCTTGTTGATTAAGACACTCGATGTAATAGACCCTCTTTAATTCCTTGATTCCATGCCTGCCATTTTTGCCATCGAGCCCTAAAAATAAAATAGAATCCTATGCTAAAAAAATAAAATGCGTTAAATAGTGTGACTGTTGGTATTGCCCATGCAGGAGTATGTTCTTTTAAGCACCAAATACGGTTGCGTGCATTCAAAAAATGCACTTTAGGGCTTACAAAACCTTCTTTTCCTTTTTCCTTGGTTTTATGAGACATGCCCGCAATATGATAGATCACAGAACTTGGGACATAATCCAGTTGGTATCCTGCTGCTTTAATTCTAAAGGAAAGGTCTACATCCTCATAATAAATAAAGAATGCTTCTTTTAAAAGTCCCACTTTTTGTAAGACAGTAGCGCGGATCATGAAAGCACAACCTGTGATCCAATCAATCTTTTTTGCTTTATGCATAAAATGATGCCCCTCGTCTTTCTTGTTGTAATCAGGTGTGGCGCAGATCCCTAAAAAAGAATTGTACGTGGATCCTGCATTCCAAATTACATTACGGTCATGGTGAAAATAAATCAAGGGTTGTACTGCACCAATTTTAGGATCTTGATCTAACCTCGAAATCAATGGTTCTAAAAAATTTGGCTCTACTGCTACATCATTGTTTAATAGCATGATGTATTCATATCCATTTTGCAAAGCATAGTCCATACCTATATTGTTACCTCCCGTAAAGCCTTTATTGGTAGATGATTTTAAAACAATACAATTTGGAAATTCATTTTCAATCCTATCGCCAGAACCATCTACAGAACCATTGTCCACCACAATACAATCATAATTGGTAAAAGTGGTTTGTTGAAGCGACTCCAAAGTGTCCTTGGTCAATTCAAAACTATTCCAGTTGACTAAAACGATGGCTAACTGCTTTGGCATTATAAATGATAGGTAAAATTAAGTTGACCAATAAATTGTTGCTTGTCTTTTCCAGGAACAAAATATATTTCTTGTGGCTGAAACAACCACCAATTGTAATTATTCGTTTGGATATAACTTAAGCGTGGGCCAATATCCCAGTGACCTAAGGACCAATCTATTTTTAACGTGGTGGCAAAATCAACATACCATCTTCTGTAATCACCTGAGTTGGTAAAGGAGTACACATAAAAATCGTTGTTATGCAATCTACGTTCTGCACTCAATCCAATTCTGTTTTTTGCTCTACGCCAATTGAGTTCAATGGTTTGAGAAGTGGCACCAGGACCAATTCCTGCACCTACTACTTGACCATTGTGTGTATAGCCCTGACGTACATAAGAACCGAGATACCAAGAAGGTGGAACCCCTGTTGTAAATTGTTCGGCACGCGTTTGCAATTGAAGGTTCGTCATCTCGGCTAAAAATTCCCAATAATGATTTTTAGTAGATGGGAATATTTTACTGAAGCCAAGTACCGATGCCAATCCTTTATCAGGCTGTACAATAAAATTACGCGTAGTGGTTTGGTTTAAGTTCCATCCAAACTCACCATATAATCTTGCCTGCACAGCAGGTAATTGATAGTTAAAATAAAATGCAGTTAAAATAATGGGTTGAACAGGCAAATCGTTTGGAAGACGATGCACTATATTTTTAACAGGCAAGTAGGCGCCTAGTCCAGATAGCTCACCACTATATTGTACAAAGGATTGCTCTAGCCCCAATGTTAGATTACTAAACCATTTAGGTGTATAGTTAATATGCATCCCTTGAAAAACTCTCACTCGATCTTCTTTAGGTGCATACAATTTATTACCTCTAAAACTAAGATAGGATAAAGGTGGCGGATCATTGCTATTGCGCAATTGCCCCCAAATGAATTCATAATTGAACGCACCAATTTTTGTTTGAATTGGTTTTTTATTGGCAAGACTCAAATGCGGAAAACCACCTGCATTATTAGAGAGCACCAAGGCATTGCGATAACCAGGCCCCCACCATTTGTTGGCAGTGGAAAACTGAATCACTGTATTGTTAAACTTGTATTTTAAAAACGATTGCCCTCCAAAGAATTTATTATAAGGTTGATTACTAAAACGTTCAGGCAATTCAATATGGTTGTAAAAACGATAATAATCTTTCCATTGCACAGGATCCATGTCTGCACTAAATCCTTCGAAACTTAAATTTTGTGCAGCAACAAATTCAGGGGCAATTTGCACTTCAAACTGTTTCCATTTTAGATTCACGCCTGCATTTAAGTATTGTTGCCAACCCTTAGCAGGAATCATCGCACCATCATTCCAGTCGTAGGGATGATCACCCACGTATTGCAACTTATTGACAATAGGCAAGATTTTAATTTGCAATTTGCTAGCGGTATCAGAGGTTTGACCAAAAGAGGTTACCACAACAAAGCAAAGCAAAATAAATAAAAGGGGCCTACGCATTGGAACGATTGCTTTGAATGATTAAAAAATAAATCACCAAACAAGCGCCCTCGATGATCATTGGATAATACCCTAAAGTGTAATTGGGTAAACCAAGGTATAAGAATAGAATAAATAATGCTGCAATTAATAACACAATTAATCCAGCGCCAAAATAAGACTTGAATTTTTTATCCAATATTAATTCAGCCACGTTTAACACATTCAAGGCAATCAATAAAGGTACCACAGCAATTAATTGCAATAAACGAGTTGCTTCAATCATGAACGCGGCATCAACATTGGACTTGCCTAATAAGAGTAAGGATAAAATGAAAGCAGGGAAAAAGTATAAGACGATACCTGCGCCAATACAAGCCAATGCCAATATTGAATTTTGTTGTTTTTTCAATGTACGCCATTGTTCGTTTCCTTGAAGATGTTCTCCAGCTGCTTTAGGCATGACCGCTGCACTGTATGCATTCACCATCATCCTACAACTAGAAATTAATTTATCAATCAAACCGTATGCAGATAAAAAGATAGGGCTCGCAAAAGCAGGCAATGCAAATAAAAATAAAGATTGTTGTAAATGCACGGTGATCCCATTGCCCACAATTAAAGCATGTGTTTTTGTTAAAGTGATGATCCTTTTAAAATCAGGCCAAATGGAAAAAAGCTTTTTTGCAGGAAATACTGTTTTAAAAAAGAGTGCATTCAAAAGGAACATGCCTAAGCTAGAACTGAGTAAGGCAATCACAATTAATTGATCATTGTTTCTACAAGTATAAATAAGCGCTAGTGCCAAAGCCTTGATCAACATATTTAAAATGCTATACTTGTTAATTTTATAATCTGCGATTAAATAAAACTGAGGGTTGATGCATTCTGCAAATAACATCGGCAGAATAGCCATATAATAAATGCCTTTATCCGTTAATGCAGCAATGGCCAATGTAATAATCACCGCAATCCATAAAGGATAAAAACGAATGGCCAATGTTTCTGTACTAATGACCGCTTTTTCGTTTTCACTATTGGCTCTTCTCAATTCAACCACTGCAGTTTGAGCAGTGCCAAAGTTGACCAAGATAGAAGCCAATACCCCAAAAGAAAGTGCAATAAAATATACCCCCAACTTAATTGGGGTAGCATAATGAATTAAGATAGGAATCACCAATAACTGAAATACCGCATTGGATATGTTCAGCATTAACAATGCCGCAAACTGACTAATGGTTGGAAAATGAATCTTAAACAAAGAAAAAATTAAGGCGTGTTAATGACTTTAACTACAATGCTGGCCATACTCCATGATTCATCACAGATAGGATTGGGCACATTGGTTTGTACTAAAAAATCTCTGAAGCTAAGCTTCACAGTAGATTGTGTATGTGGAATGGTTTTAACAATACGGTACATCGAACTTGTATTGATCCCCGAACAGTTGTCTGCAGTACCTTCAAAAGTAGACACCGCATCAGTTAATGGTGGATTATTGACAACACCATAACGCACTGGATAAGATTGAAACAAACAATATAAAGGCTCACAAGGTGAATTAGAAAAAGTAGATCGTACTAGTTCTTGACCATCCGCATACATCGTCCAAATATCTGGACCATCAATCCCGCCATAATTGTTATTCCCATCCCAGCTATTGTGAAAATAAGGAACTACTTCAATTTGGATGGCTTTATGCTTAGGCAGGTTGGCTAGATCCAATGAAAAACCGCCATTGTTATAGCGACCAATAATATTCGCCCCTTTATATTGGTATATGATTGCACCATTTAAGCCAGTCTTATCCCCCGAGCTAAAATTGCTATTGTACACCACCGACTCATCGTATCCCGACTTGGTACAGGATCCAAAAAGAGCGATACAAACTGCAGCTTTAAGTATTGATTTAAACATTGGTTGAATTTTATATGGCAAAGCCATCCTTAGTCACAGTATATGAATAAGTTACCTGCTGGTAAAGATAAAATAAATAGTGGGGGGATAGGCACAAAATTAACCCTTTGAAGGTGAAAATCAATAAAATAGAGGGGCAACTTAGGCGCGAATCGGGGCATCTTTCCAAAGCTTCACATCATAATTGATGGAGTTAAAAGCATGGTCTTTGTCAATCCAGTGCAAAAAGCCATTTAAGGCCAAGCCGAGGCGGCTTAAAGTATGGGTAAGCCCATTTTTGCCAATGACGCTGCTGATGGTTTCCATCTTGTTCCCAAAATAATAGGTCTGTTCGTTTTTAATGAGCAAGGCATCATTCAATACATGTTGCATGAGTACATTTCCTGCGTTGTCTAAAGCCAATGCCAATTCTAAAAAATATACCGACAAAGAGTGCACTCTTTTCGCGCAACTTTGACGAATCACTGCATACATAAAACCAAAAGGTGCAGTGGTCATAAATAATAGAAAAGCAATGCAAAAAAGCAATAAACTCTTCCCTAAAGGCATCTGATTTGTTTTTATCATAAATTATTTTTTAGCAAATTTTCTAAGTGTTAAAAACAAGGAACTAAGCGCAGTAAATGTTTGAAGCAATCGCTTAGAATCCTTTCTATATAAGCGTTTGATCCGCCTAACTAAAATTAAAAATAAAATTTGGAACGGCCTATTTTAATCCTAGATTTAGTCAACCAAACTATTTTTTATGAACAACAAAGCACTACTTGTAGGGATCAACAATTATCCATCCGAAGGGAATGATTTAAGAGGCTGTGTAAATGACGTGTTGGATATGGCCCAATTTATTGGAGTCAAAAATTCCAAATATGATATTACTAATATTAAAACTGTATTGGACCATCGTGCCACTAAAAAAGGCATTTTAGACGCATTACAATGGTTGATCAATGGGGCATCCTCAGGAGACCAATTGTTATTTCATTATAGTGGGCATGGCGCTCAAATACCCAGCCAGGGTCCCCTCCATGAAAAAGACGGCTTAGATGAGATTATTTGCCCCTATGACTTTAACCAGGATCCTCAAACGGCCATTAGGGATAAGGAATTTGCCAAGATCTTCGCTATCATCCCCCAGGACGTGCATTTTGTATGGATATCGGATAGTTGTCACTCAGCTGATTTATCGAGAAAACCAGACCCAATAGCGCATCCCACCCAGGTTACTCGGTTTCGTAGATTCAAATCGGCCGATACCACTAACCCAAATATTCATCCAATCACCAGCATGGGCACTGCTGTATCACCATTACACGGTGCATTATTAAGCGGATGCGCCTCTCACCAATTGAGTGCAGACGCCTATATCAATAACCGATTCAATGGTGCATTCACCCATTACTTAATCAAGAACCTAAGCATGTATGGACAGGATGTAAGCATGCAAGAGATTGTAAAATATGTGAACATTGATTTAATGGACAATGGCTATGAGCAAAATCCACAAAGCGAAGGCTTACTTGCAACACAAAAATTCTTTCAATAAAAATTACAACTATGAAAATCATAACCAATAAAAAAACAGCATTCACCTTTTTGATGGTTTTATTGATCTCTGGGGCTGCGCTTGCGCAGCCCCAGCAAGGATTAATGAATCGACTCATAGAAATTAAATACAGCAGTGAACTCTATTTAACCACCACATTAAAGAATGAAAAGTTGGATCAAAGCAATAAAGACAGTGCACTCGCGGTGTATAATACAATGCGTTGGATGGTAGATGGATGGGTGTATCAATTAAGCAGTGATTTAATCACAGCAAATAGTACCAGACAATTTAAAAGAATCAATGCGAATTATGCAGCAGACTTAAGAGACATTAATGCATTCTATGAAAAGCATATTCAAACAAAAATCTACAATCAACCAAGAACACTCAACCTCACAACCAATGTATTTTATTTATTAAAGGATTCTTACTCCATCATTAAAGGACTGAGTGATCTCAAAACGCGTAAAACCATGGCGATTGTGGAATTGTTGGATCATACTAGGTTGTTGAGCCCCGGGGAGGTTGCGAAGGGGGTGAAATAAGGCATATTAGTGTGGACCATCCATTTACATTTTTACAACGTATTGATTATTAATATTTTAAAAATCAGTGTTGTCAGAAACGTGGTCGAGAAAAAGCTATTTTAGATCACGATTAAATTAGTGTGGCGGATTAGTGTGATAGTTAATTATGCATAAAGCTTATGATCTTTATCTAGCCAAACAATATAGAATGTTATGCCTATAAAGAATCCATGAATTCTACCATGCTCATTCCGTGAAATACAAAATTGATATGGCTCATCTACGATCTCATCCTCTTTAGGAAATCCAAATCCCTGCTGTGTTGTATCTTCCCAATCTATGCGATGGGACTTAAGTGAAGTTGACCGATTGGAGATTAACTCTTGACGTGATAATCTTGAAAGCTCAGTGATTCTTTCAAGTATTTCTTTAAAATAAATAGAATTATGTTTATCAAAACTAAAAAATGGATGTTGGTTATCTAGATATTTAAAAGAAAAATTGATTAATTCTCTAGATCTATCAATCGAAATTTTTTTTGCATCCGAAATAACTGAACCTTCTTTTTCAAATGTTCGTTTATTTACTTTTAATTTCTTCATCAATATATCGTGAGTAATATTTCATAATTGATTCCTTCGTAATGATTCTATCTGAAGGTTCATCCATCTGTAAACCATTTCTAGAATTAACCCATGGATCTTCATTATGCGTTAATTGTTCTAAATCAAAAGCTGACATTCCGAAGTACTCATTGGTAACAAGATCTAATAAAGAATGTAATTCATTAGATATTGACTTTTTAATTTCTAAGAACCTTTCTGATGTTAAATCTTCTCTGATTATAGGTTTCCAACCAAACATTTTATATTCACCATATAAAGCTGGTATTACTGGTCCATGAACCCAAGCTTGAAAATCTTCAACAAAAAGATCTTTTTTGAAGTTTGCTAAATGCCAGGCTTGAGCATAATATACTAATTTTTGTAATTTTAAATTAGTAATTAGATTGCCAGTTTCATTTGATAATGCAATGAAATAATCAGACACAAGTGTATAGCTCTTTTCTTTATGTTTCGCTATTATTGCCATAGTTTAGTAAAATTAAACATTTTGCTTTAATAAAAAACAAATAATTACCGATCACCACACTTAGGCTTATAATGATTACGTATTTTACTCTCTAAATCTCTTCTTTGTTGAGCTGTATATTGAGCTGTAGGTGTTTTATAAATACATACCCAAATATTTTTATTCGGACAATTTTTACTCCAACAATCACTTCGATCATGATCATCAATTCTACTTCCAACTTGACCTGATTCTCCAACATCTAGAACTGACCATTTCCCACCAGTTTCTACACATAATATAACATATATTGCAGCTAGATCCGAGAAATCAGCTTCATTAAGTTTGACACATTGAAATGGTAAATTAAAGATTGATAGTGGTGTTGACATTGTTTATCTATTTAAGATATAAATCTATTATTTAATAGTTTAATTTCATTCAGTATTTATACCTAATAAAAAACCACCCGCTTTCGCGAATGCCCTGAACTAACCAACCCAAAATCAATGTGTTAGAATAACCCGTCTATCCTATCGGTGAGGAAGCCTACTTTATATAGTAAAAGCTGCTGAAATTGATGATAGCGGCAATGCTTTAATGTTACCTTATTCCAGTCTGACTTTATAAAAAGTCTATGCCGTCGGGATGGAGCTTTCTTTAGGTCATTAGACCTTATTTTGCTTCTGATATTATTTGATAATACTTGTCATAATCTGCGAACTCGTTATGCAAGATTTTCTGATTTTCTATTTCATCATGCACATAGTTTATTTGTGTGATCCAAGCAATAAGTCTATCTATTACTCTAAGCTAGCCAACCGTTAAGCTGTGTTCATTATCTGCCTCAAATTCTTTATATAACTCATCTAATACAGATTAGATATTACAAAATTTAATGTATCTGTCATATTCATTTGTAAAAACAGCATGTCAAAATCATACTTTAAAATTTGATGTTATAAAATGATTATGTAAACAAAAAAGCCAGATTTCTTCAATCTGGCTTTAGAATATTAAACATATTAATATAATTACTAGTGACTCACACCTTTGCTAAATAATACATTTGTAAAAGTCTTGAAAATAATCTCAATATCTAATAGTATCGATTTTCTATATAAATATTCTTGTTCTAATTTAACTTTTTCTGGAATTGATATTTCATCACGCCCATTTATTTGTGCCCAACCAGTGATACCAGGCTTTAATTTAGAAACACCAGTTGCCACTCTATATTCCATTAAATCGTCTTGGTTGTATAAAGCAGGACGAGGCCCAACGAAAACCATTTCTCCCCTAACTATATTAATCAAATTGGGCAATTCGTCTAAACTCGTTTTACGAATAAACTTGCCAATTTTAAGTAAATATTGATCTGGGTTTTCTAATAAATGAGTTGCCACGTTTGGGGTGTTTTTCTTCATACTACGAAATTTGTAAATATTGAAGAAAGAGTAATTTATCCCAACACGCTTTTGAGTGAAGAATACAGGGAAACCATCTTCTATAAGTATGGCAAAGAATACTAATAAGAAAATGGGTGAAAATATTATTAATAGGAATAGGGCTAAAAGTCTACTAAGCATTCGTATTAAAAGAATTAAATGTCTTCATTAAGCCATCTTTAGCAGATAAAGGCAATGATTTGTTTATAGCGGTTATGATTTTATTATTTGAAACAATATATGTTTCAGTTAATTTATTTAATCTTTCGGAGTTTAGTGGCAATTTTAATAAATCACCCAATTGGGAAATAAGCTTAATAATTGATTGAGGTATGTTCCAAATTCGATCTTTCTTATCTTGACTCTTTGCAATTAGTTTAATAAGATCATTGGTTGCCATTGGCTCATCATCGGCAACGTTATATACACCAGAGGGTATTGACTCATTATTTATAAGCTCATTAATTATGAAACAAAGGTTGTCTATACTACAAAATGACCTTTTATTTTCAAAAGCACCTAATGGCCACGGGAAACCCTTACTTACAATTTTATATAATAAATTTAAATTACCCTTATTGCCAGGGCCATGTATCATACAAGGCCTTAAAATATAAACTCTCTTATCATCAGGAATTGACTTACTTAAAATGTACTGCTCTGCAAGAAGTTTGCTTTTCCCATAGTGAGTAATAGGATTAGGAAGATGATCTTCTGTTAATTCGGATTCTAGTGTATCGGCAGCTACTTTAACAGAGCTTAAAGTAATGAAAACTTTAGCATCTGATGATAAAAATGCATCAAAAAGCTTTTTAGTTAGATCAGTATTAACAGTATAATATTCGCTGGTGTCTAAAACATTTTTTAGATCGTGAGCTTTCCCAGCAAGATGAACTACAATATCACTATGAATTAAAATTGATTCGTCTTTGTTAAATATCGTAAATTGATAATTTGATTTAAAATAGTCAACAATGTTTTTCCCAACAAAACCTGCAGCACCTGTTATATATATATTTTTCACTAAAGTGTTTCAAAAATTTTCAAATACTTCTCAATAACCTTTTCCTTGGTATAATTTTTTTGAATTACATCATATCCATTTGTCCCAAACTTATTTTGTTTGTCTTTATTTTTGGCTAAATCTAAAATCGATTGGACAAATTCTTCATTTCTATTTTCAGTGATGAGTAATGCACAATCAAGATTTTCTAGAAAGTTATAAAGTGGGGTATTTTTACCTGTGATTACAATTAATGGTTTTGAACATGCCATAATTGTATATACCTTTGAAGGGAAACCCTCCTGCTCCATATCTTTATTAATTGATATAAAATGTATATCAGCAAATGAATTAATTAATGGCATTATCTCTCGATCTTGATATGGCATTATTTTAATGTTACTAAGATTATGTACTTCAACCTCATTAATTAAATAATCTTTTTTCACACCTTCCCCGATTATCCAAAATTCTATATTTGTATCTTTTAGTTTTTTTGCCGCATATAATACCGGATCCCAATCTTGATAAAATCCAATATTACCTGCATACAATAATCTTACTTTGCTATTATCTTTTATAAATGGCTTTGGCAAGCACATTTCATTATCTAATGGATGATATAACTCCGTATCAACAAAGTTCGGAACAATAGATAATTTTTCGTTATTAATAAACCTATCTACAATTTGTTCATAAAATTTCTTATCAATTGTAATTACAGATGAAGCATTATTATAAACATATTTTTCCAGCCATTTTAAAGCTCTTATAATAATCTTTGACTTTAATGTGCCATTCTTTATTAATAGATCAGGGTAAATTTCCTGGACATTATAAATAAACTTAGCATTGTTCTTTTTTGCTATCATTATTGAAATAAACCCAATACTTAATGGTGGAGATGGGCTTAAAATAAAGTCAATATTTTTAATTGAAAGTCCAAACAATAGGGAAAAAAAATGCCAATATACAAACGAGAATATTCTAACTAATGTATTTTTATATTTTTTTAATGGTACGTGAATAACCCTTATTCCATTAAAATCGCTTTCATAATACAACCCAAGCAACTTCTTTTTTAAAGGTTGTTTGTATAATGAGGATTTAACTAAATTATAATGTGGCGTTGTAGTCAATACAACAACTTCGTATCCTCTCCCTTGTAAGCCAAGAGCAATATCATTATATAAATAAGCTGTTGAAACGCTATCTGGACTAAATACTATGGAATGTATTAAAACTCTTTTTTTTCTTATTCGCTCCAAACTGTTCGTTTTATATAATCTACATAGCTAATAATAATCCTAACAACTTTTTCCGAAACATTAGGCATTGAATAATCACCAACTCTTCTGAAATTTCGCACTTCACCCCTATTTTGACTATCTAATTCAAGTAATCCTTGCATAATTCTTTCAGGATTTAAGCCTACCATCATTACTGAAGCTTCTTCCATCGCCTCGGGTCTTTCATGAGCTTGTCTAATATTTAAGGCTGGGAAATTCAAAATTGAAGACTCCTCTGATATTGTACCACTATCAGAAAGTACAGCCTTGGCTTTCATTTGAAGTGCATTATAGTCATTAAATCCTAATGGCTTTAATAATTGGATACTTTTATGTAAATCCAAACCTTTAGCATCAATCATCTTTCTTGTTCTTGGATGAGTGCTTACTATAATTGGGAAATTATATTTTTCTGCAATTAAGTTCAAGGTTTTTATAAGGCCTGTGAAGTTGGAGTTATTATTTATATTTTCTTCTCTATGGGCAGATACTACAAAATATTTATTTTCTTCTAAGTTTAATCTTGTTAAAACATCTGAACTTTCAATAGCATGTTTATAATGATTTAAAACTTCAAACATTGGAGAACCTGTTTTAATAATTCTATCTGCAGGCAAACCCTCTCTTAACAAATATTCTCTTGCTATATCGCTGTAGGTTAAATTAATGTCAGAAACATGGTCAACAATTTTCCTATTCGTTTCTTCAGGAACTCGTTGATCAAAACACCTATTACCTGCCTCCATATGAAAAATGGGTATATGTCTTTTTTTAGCAGGTATAGCACATAAACAGCTATTGGTATCACCTAATACCAAAAAGGCATCAGGTTTAATTTCCTCTAATAATGGATCAATATTAATCAATATTTTTCCAATAGTTTCTGTTGCAGACGCGCCAGCTGCATTTAAAAAATAGTCTGGTTTTCTTATTTGTAAATCATCAAAAAATATTTGATTCAACTCATAATCGTAGTTCTGACCTGTGTGTACTATAACATGTTCTATAGCTTTAGAATTGTCCAAAGCACTCATTACTCTAGCCAATCTAATGATTTCAGGCCTAGTACCAACTACTGTCATTACTTTTAAGCGATTTGTCATGTTTATATTTTATACTTTTTCGAAGTAAGTGTCTGGATCCTTAGCATCATAAAATTCATTAATCCAAAACATCGTAAATAATTCTTCTTCTCCAATGTTTTTAATATTATGTGTATACCAAATTGGCATGTCTACATAAGCTGGCTCATCTCCTGATAAATAATAATCAAACACTTCATCGCTACCAATTTTTCTTAATTGTATCAATGCCTTACCCTTAATTACTGAAAATCTTTCAATCTTTCTGGTATGAAAATGATTTCCTCTTGTAATTCCAGGCTTTGTAGTTGAAAAAGAAACTTGTCCACCAGTCTCTAATCTTATTATTTCAACAAAATTTCCTCGATCATCAATGTTGTTTTTGTATTTAACCGGAAAGTGTAATGCTAGATTAAAATAAGAGCGGAATGTGTTAAATAAATTTATCTCAAATTGATTTTTAAAACTTGGGATTTGACCCATATCAAAATATGTGGCCTTAAATTGATTTAACAATTCTAATATCTCGGAAACTTTATAGCTGTCGGTATATTGAATGCTTACGATTTCATCTGTTTCTTTATTAAATATTTCAATTATGGCTTTTACTAAATCATTGATATATATCAAATTAAGCGTAGCATCAATTTCTATTTTGGGAGATTCATTATTTACCAACTGATGACTAAATGTTGCTACAACAGAATTATAAAATGGAACTCCAAATGCTCCATACACATTTGGTATAATTAATCCCTTAAATTGTGTTCCATTCTCTTTTGCCCATTTAGAAAATATAACACTTGCTTCTTTTTTTGAATTTCCAAAAATATTATTTCTTTCTTCTTGAATTGATGACGAAAAAAGAACTTGTCCTTTATAGTTGGTTCTATTAAATGCATCTACAAGCTTTTCAGCAAGTCCAACATTGGTTCCATAAATAGTACTTTCCTCGCTATGACGATTAAGCCCAGCTAGATGCACAATGATATCACAATTTGAAACAAAATTGTCAAGATCATTTGTATTTTCAAACCAATTTCTATTAAATTCAATAATTTCAAACTTATCAATATGCAGTTTTAAGGTTTGACACAAATGCCAGCCTATAAAACCATTCCAACCCGTAACACCAATTTTAATCATCATTAATAAGGATATTGAATTGCATCAACTTCGCCGAGTATATCCTTTCTGATAATTGGAAGTTTTAATAATAATTTTTTCATCCCTTCCACATCTAAAATTAATGTATTATGTGAGTGATATTCATTAAGATTAGCAATGTCAGGCATACCTTCTGAAAAATACTGTTCATAGTTTAAATCCCTATTATCAGCCGGAATTCTATAATACTCTCCAAGATCTTCAGCCTTAATCATATCTTCTCTGTTAACTAGTGTTTCGTATAATTTCTCACCATGTCTCGTTCCAATCACTTTAATTTGACTTGAAGAATTATATAATTCAATTAAAGCCTGGGCTAAAGTTCCAACTGTTGCAGATGCTGCTTTTTGAACGAATAAATCACCTTGATTTGCATGCTCAAATGCATAAAGTACCAAGTCAACTGCATCCTCCAATGTCATCATAAAACGAGTCATATTGGGGTCTGTTAGTGTCAAGGCCTTATTTTCTTTAATTTGCTCTATAAACAATGGAATTACAGAGCCTCTTGATGCCATTACATTACCATATCTTGTGCCGCAGAAAATAGTTTTATTAGAATCTAACACTCTCGATTTTGCAACCATTACTTTTTCCATCAAGGCTTTCGACATTCCCATGGCATTAATTGGATATGCAGCCTTATCCGTACTTAATACAACAACTTTTTTAATTTCAAATTCATGCGCCACAGTTAACACATTATCAGTACCAATTATATTGGTCTTTACTGCTTCTAAAGGAAAAAATTCACAAGATGGGACCTGTTTTAAGGCGGCGGCATGAAAAATATAGTCTACCCCTTTTATTGCAGGAATTAAACTGTCGCGATCGCGTACATCACCTAAATAGAATTTAACCTTGTTGTTATTAACTCTCTTACGTAAGTCGTCTTGTTTTTTTTCATCTCTACTAAATATTCTAATTTCTGAAAATTCAATAGAGTTTAAAAATCGATTCAAAACTGCGTTACCAAATGATCCAGTACCACCAGTGATTAATAAAATGTTGTTTTCCATATGTTGTAAGCTAAAGCCTTTATTTAATATTATTTATAAAACTATCTTTCTCAAAACTTGTTGGATAATTTATTAATACTGCTTTATATACTCCTTTGAATACAAAAAGACTACCCGCAGCAGCACCGATTATACCATAATCTTGAATTAAATCTCCAATATCTGATAAACTCCCTGCACCGCCTAAAACAGTCAATGGTAATGATGTTGATTTTCTTACTTGTTCAATGAGTTTTAAATCATAACCATTCATCATTCCATCATTATCAATAGAGTTTATAACAATCTCCCCTGCACCGAGGTCTTCTATCTTCTTTACAAATTCAATCGGATTTATTCCAGTTGACATTTTTCCATTGTGCACATATATTTCATAACCTCCAAACATCTTCTTCTTAATATCTAGAACAGCTACCACACTTTGACTACCGACTTTTAAGGCAATCTCAGTAATTAATTTAGGGGATTGTAATAAAATTGAACTTAATGCTATTTTTTCTACGCCGAGTGAGAAAACAGTTTGAGCTTGTTCAACATTTTTTATACCCCCTCCGTAACATAATGGCATTCTACATTCTGAAGCTATATTTTGTATTAATTTATAATCAGGTTCATTTTTTTTAACAGACGCATCAATATCCAATAACATTAATTCATCGGCTTCCTTTTCGTTAAAAATCCTCACTGCATTTATTGGATCTCCTACATACTTATAATTTTTAAATTGAACAGATTTTACTAATCCTTTGTCATGTACTAATAAACAGGGTATAATTCTTGGTCTTAACATCTATTATAAATTAGAGAAGTTTTCTAATAATTTAATTCCATATTTATGACTTTTTTCTGGATGGAATTGAACACCAAATATATTTTTATGATTTACCGCGCAAGCAAACGAATTTCCATAAGTTGAAGTTGCAATTATGTCATTTTCTTGCATACAATCAAAATAGTAACTATGTAAAAAGTAGAACCTTGGAATATTAGGTAAATTTTTCAAAAGAAAATTATCACTAATGATATTAATATCATTCCAGCCCATATGAGGCAAACATGTTGTTTGAGTCAGTAAACTAGAATCAATTTTTTTAACTTTTGCGTTTATCCAACCAAGACCAGGAAGTTCGCCTTCTTCGCTAGAATTTGAAAGCATTTGCATTCCAACACAAATTCCCAATATTGGTATATTATTATTTTGAACTAAATTTGAGACAATTGATACCATCCCTGAGTCTTGAAATTTCTTCATTGCATAATCAAAATGACCGACCCCTGGTAATATCAATTTTGTGGCATTTTGTATATCATTTGCATTTTTTGCAATACATACATCCTTACCTAAACTTTTATAAATGTTGTGAAATGCATTTATATTTCCAACACCATAGTCAATTATTGTTATCATCTAAATAATCTTTTTTCAAGTCCTAATACTTGCATGACTTTTGCACCAAACTGAATAAGCGTTCTATTATTTTTATAATCTCTAAAGGTTCTATTTTCACCATTAAATAATTCTAATAGTTCTTCCTCTTCTAGGCCCAATTTATTAGCTACATATTTGAATTCATTTTTTAAAGTTTGTTCATCTAGTTCAGGACTATTTAATCTCTCTAATGCATTTTCTCGAGTCATTTGGCCAGTTAAAATTAAACTTGAAAAATGAGCTTTTCTTTTATCAAAACCAAACTTTCTAGGAAGCCAATAATCTTCGTAAAATCTAGTGAATCTAGATTCATGATGTTTGTGTTGAAATTTTTTCCAACCATATTTGTTTTCTAATAACTCCTCGGCTTCAGATTTAATGTATGGAACTAAGTTTAGTGGTTTTATTATTTTCATGCCATAGATATATTTGTAGTATATTTTATAAGTAAAAATATCTATTAGTGGAAAATTCTTTAGCTTTATTGTTCCAAATTTTTCGTGGATGTCTTTTACAAGCTTTTTATCAATACCAGCATATCCCCCCCATTCTTCTGGCTCTCTACAGCATTCAGTAGAATAATTTGAACCTGTAATTATATATTTAATTTTATTTTTTTTTGCAAACCTATATAAGCTAGAAAAAAAAGCATAATCTTGTACAAGATCTTGATCAGGTATTTGTGCCTTCAAAAATGCTTTTTGTAGATCTTTTACTTCTTCCCAGTTGATTACATCTGTATATAGATCGAGATTTAATCCTTCTATCATTTTTTCAATATTTCCAACAGCCTGATCGGTGTTCCAACCTGCATCTACATGAAATACAAGTGGTCGTAACCCCATAATCTCTTTTGCAACATACAAAGCATATGAACTATCTAATCCACCACTCATTCCAATAATACAGTCAAATGATTTATTTTTTGATTCTGCTTTGATTTTTTGAGCAATTTTTTCTAACTCGTCTAATCCTTGTTGCCCCATTTGCCAACTTGGCAATATTTTATTTATATAATTATGGTAATAATCTGAAATACCATTATTATCAAATATTATATTTGGATCAGTCGTGTCCATAACTGTTTTCAAACATACCTTTTGACTCATAAATTAATTTTTATTTGAAATAATGTTATTTTTTAAATCATTATTAAACAGATGTAGATATTTTTCAAAGCAAAATTCTGCATCGAAGTTCTCTTTTGCAAAATTTTTACAATTATTAATATAATAGTTTTTCCCGTTTTGCAAAACGTTATTTATTGCTTTGGAAACTTCTTTTAAATTACCCTTTTCAACTACAATTCCAGTATTTTCATTTATTGATTCAATACTTCCACCGGTATTATACGTAATTACAGGGGTTCCACATGAAATAGATTCTAAGTTTGTGGTAGGATATGTATCTTCTAATGTAAGATTTAAATATACATCAGCGATTGTATAGAGAGAAGCTAATTCTTTTACACTTTCGGTTCGTTCAATTCCAATAATTCCTTTAGGCAAAGATTTTATTTGATTTTTAGTTAAACCAACCAATAAAATCAAAAATTCATTTTTTAATACAGCCCTTAATTTAATAAATTCATCTAGTCCTTTTCTTTTTTCCCATACACTTGCGACTCCCAAAATTATATACTTTGATTTTATATTATATTTATTCACTGTTTCATTAATATCAATAACTCTATTAAACTGTTTAGTATCAATACCATTATGAATAGTTATGATCTTGTGTTTTTTTAAAAAGGACTTCCTTACTAAATTTGACATCCAGTCAGAGACTCCTATTATATTTAAGTCTGGATAATTTTCAAATAAAGATTTTTTTAAGTAAAAGTTTTTATTTGAACCATCTAAAAAAATTGATTTAGGGTATTCATTTTTTTGAACACAAAAGGAACATTCTGTTTCCCATTTATCACATTGTACAAAATCAAAATAAGCACAATGACCAGTAAATGCCCAGCAGTCGTGAAATATCCAATATATTTTTTTTTTCTTTTCTGAAAAATATGAAAACAATACATCCATGTTTATAAAGTAGCCATGTATATGATGTAGTAATATAACATCTGGATTTAAGTTTTCAATTTTTTTTACAAATTTTTTTGTTGCATACTTAGATCCAAGACAATGTCGATCAAATAATCTAGTTATTAAAAAATGTATTACTATATCAAAAATATTGCCAATTTTAATTAGGATTGAATCACTTGGCAATCCAGGTCTACCATATGCAATATAGCTAGTCCAACCATTATCTTTCATTTTTAAACCAATTTGCTCAGCTATACGACCAACTGAGCCTTTATTTGGCTCCACGCAAATTTGTAAAATTTTCGGCATTTTATACTTTTTTCATAATTGCTTGGGCATATTCTATACTTGACAATAAACCACTAACCATCCTTTCTAAAGTGGCGTTTTCATAATAATATTTTTGAGCATTTTGACTTAACTCGTAAACTAATTTATTATCTTCTGAAAGTAGATTTATAATATTTGCCAACTCTTTAACTTCTCCATTATATAATATTCCATTATTTCCATTTTCAATATTAAAAATTTCGCCTCCAGTGATTGCATTTTTTGTTGTTATAAATGGAACTCCAAAGGCTAAACTTGTTAAAACAGATAATCCAGCTTGTCCTGGCGAAATACATGCAATAGCTTTCTTAAAATGAGACTTTAATATTTCTTTATCATAAATTGCTCCGAGTAGTAATACTTTTTCGGACAATCGGTTATCTTTAATCCATTCCAATATATTTTCTTTTTCAATTCCATCACCTATTATATATAATGGTTGTAAATTATTATTGATTTTAAACGATAATTTATAAGCCAATAATAAATCAAAAATTTTTTTTTCTTTGTAAAGAGTTCCGACAAATAAGAAATAACTTTTTATTGGTTGAACTTCGATTTTCTCATCAATCAAAACTGTATTATTTGCAACAAACAGTTTATTTACATCAACCCCTCCATCATTAACGTATCTTTGAATAGGATATTTACAATAAAAAACTAGAGAATCAGCTCTGTTCATTAAATAGAATCTAATTTTATCAAATTTTCGATCTTCATCATATCTTTTTTTATAAGAAAAAGATACATCTCCACCCCAATAAGTTAATGAATAATTTCTATTTTTATGAAAACCAAGCATCATATATGAAATTACATGCATGTCCCCCATAACTAGACATGCATCAAATTTAGAAGCAATTGTTTTTAATGATTCTTTAATAAGTACAAATGGGCCTATATAAATAGGTGTTATTTTTTGAATATTATATTTTGAATAGCCAATTTTATTTTGGTCATAATATGCGACTGTTAAATCATAATATTTAGAAATCTCTTCGTAAACGTCGTGTCTATATTCTATAATTGAATTGGTGAGAATTAAGAGTCGCTTCATTTTTAATTTAATTATTCTGATTTTTAATACCGCAAAAATCTAATAGTATTGAATTTGAATCCAAGTTATCTAAAATATTTAAAAACTCTTTATGCTTTACAAGTGCTATTATAATATCCGAATTAATTAATGCTTCTTCGTAACTAATTAATTTAATTTCATTGTGTGACAATATATTAGGCTCTACAGCTCTTACATTTAAATTCTCTTTGTATAAACTTAATACAATGTTAATGGCAGGCGACTCTCTTAAGTCATCTATATCGGGTTTAAAAGAAAGTCCTAGACAGCTTATTCTTGGCACTCTACCTGTTTTTAAAATAAAATCACTTGCAGTACTTTTAATTTTATTAATAACCCATTGAGATTTATAATTGTTTACCACTCGTGCTGTTTTTATTAATTTGGCATCAGTTGGATTTCTTGCAACTATAAACCATGGATCAACAGCAATACAATGCCCTCCAACGCCAGAACCTGGTTGTAATACATTTACTCTAGGATGTCTATTTGCTAAATTGATTAGTTTCCAAACATCGATCCCCTCTTTATCACAAATAATTGAAAGTTCATTTGCAAAAGCAATATTTACGTCTCTAAAACTATTTTCAGTGAGCTTACACATTTCTGCAGTTCTTGAATCTGTTTCAAGGACTGCACCTTTTACAAATTCTCTGTAAAATTTAGATACAATTATACTTGAGTCTTCATTTATTCCTCCAACTACTCTATCGTTATTAATTAATTCTTCAATTACCTTTCCGGGCACTACCCTTTCAGGACAGTATGCAATGTATACATCCTTTATATCAACACCAGCATTGACTAATGTAGCTGCAACGATTTCAGTAGTACCTACTGGAGATGTAGATTCTAGAATTATTATATCTCCTTTTTTTACAAGCCTAGATATACTTTCTGTAGCTGATACAACATAATCAATGTTAGGTAGATAAATATCTTCATTTTCGTGAAATGGAGTTGGAACACAAATCATGTAGATGTCACTTGTTTCTGGCCTAGTATATGCTTTAAAATTTCCTGAAGAAACAGCATTAGAAACAAGAGTATCCAAGCCTGGCTCTACTATGTGTATTTTACCCTGGTTGACTATATCGACTGTTGTTTTATTTATATCAACACCTATAACTTCAAAATTATTATTTGCTAATAGTGCCGCAGTTGGTAAACCTATATATCCTAGTCCAACAATACATACCTTCTTTTTCATTATTTATATTGATTTTAATATATTATAAATTTTTTCACAAGCATGTCCATCTCCGTAGGGATTATGAGATTGTGACATTATTTCATAGGCCTTGATATCGTCAATCAAATGACTTACATTTTCAACAATTTTTTGTTTATCAGAACCAACAAGTCTTACAGTACCAGAAACAACAGCTTCTGGTCTTTCGGTTGTCTCTCGCATTACCAAAACAGGCTTACCTAAGCTGGGGGCTTCTTCTTGTATACCACCACTATCAGTTAAAACTAAATAAGAATACTTCAATAATAAAATAAATGGTTCGTATTCTAAAGGCGGAATCAAATATACATTTTGTATTCCAGATAATATTTCATTCGCGGGTGTTTGTATTCGAGGATTTAGATGGACAGGATATATAAATTTAATTAAAGGATATTTAATTGCTAGTTCTCTTATTGATTCGCAAATTTGTATAAACGAGTTGCCAAAGTTTTCTCTTCTATGTCCTGTTATTAGAACATATTTCTCTTTAATCCAGTTAAATGGCAAATAATTATTTAATCCTAAGGTTATTTTATTCTTAAGATCATCATTGTTATTTATTTTATTTAAAACCCAAAATAATGAATCAATAACAGTATTTCCAGTGACATAAACGTTTAAAGGGCTTATACCTTCATTTAGAAGATTATTTTTACTAGTTTCAGTTGGAGTAAAATGAAGGTTTGCTAATTTACTTGCCAATTGTCTGTTAGCCTCCTCCGGAAATGGGGCATTAAGATTATAAGTTCTTAGGCCAGCTTCTATATGTACTATTTGGGTACCAGAATAAAAGGCAGCTAAAGATGAAGCTAACATTGTTGTTGTATCACCATGCACGAAAATGTAATCCGGTTTATGTTCATTCAAAACTTGTTTCATCCCAAGCAAAACATTGGAGGTGACGTCAAATAAGTCTTGATTAGGTTTCATTATATTCAAATCAATATCTGGTGTGATTTCAAAAATATTTAATACCTGATCTAGCATCTCCCTATGTTGTGCAGTTACACAAACTATAGTTTCAAAATATATTTTGTCATTTTTGAATATATGACAAAGTGGAGCCATTTTAATAGCTTCAGGTCTTGTGCCAAATACTATTAATACCTTTTTTTTCATTAATATAATTTAAATAGATTATTCTATATACCAGAATGAAGATCATTGAATATGAAACAACAAGGAAAAACTCTCTTTGAAAGAGTACCAAAGCAAATCCTACTGAGGCAAAATATTTTTGGCCCTTTATAACACTAAATAAAAGTATGCCTAACAGAAGGTAATATGGCCATGAAATAAAAATGCCAAAACTCAAAATTGGCATTAATGGATTAGATCCAACAACGCCATAATCAAATGCTACATTATCAAAATTTGTATTCATTGATTCTCCAAAAATTAGATTTAAAGGGTGTTTTGAAATATATTCTATTGCGTTAAAAAAATACATAGATCTATTATCACCGGGGAATAAACCAGAATTTTCACTTTGAAATCTTCCAAAAAAAACAATTGAAATCCATTCCCAAGTTCCCGTATAAAGTAAAATAAAATAAATAATTAACAAAACTAATACAAAATAAATGGTTCTTTTTATAAGAGTAATATTCAATTTGATTTTACTTTCAGAAATCAAGTGAAATATCAAGTATATAACATGAGCAACACTAAAAGTTATTAAACCAAGAAATAAAATTAATCGTGTCTTTTTGGAGTCGAAATTCAACAAGTGTCTAATATATGATATTCCACAAATAAAAAAACTTAATGCTCCTGGTTCATCATAAATTCCAGATGGTCTTATAAAATTACCCCATCTAGAATTAGTCATTGTAGTTAAAAAAACTTGATTCTCTAGTCCATTCGGATTTTTAAAAACAAAAGTTGGATGCCCAATTATAAACGCATAAAAAAAACCAATAATTGAACCAATCGTAATTAATAAAATAATTTTCGTGGCAATATGAATGAATTTAATCAAATCTAAGTCAGTAGATATTAAAACAAAATATATTGAGGTTAGAAAAAAGAATGGCAACAAAATAAACGATGCTTCTTGATGAAATATCGATAATATCAAAGTGGCGATTAAAAAATATAATACTAATACGAAGTATGATTTTAAATATTTTTCCTTTCTATTAAAGTTTAAAGACACTGCAATAGCAAAAAATATAAACGTTATAAAAGTACTTAAGCCTTTGAATAGTGAGAAAACAGGGCTTATTAACAGTAGAGACACAACAATTAATGTAATTACATTAAATTTATTATATACACTACTTACATCTTTATTGGAAAATTCTAACATTTATTAATATCGATCACTTTTCAATATTTGAAAATATTCTGTTTTTAGTGTGGTTTTATACCCATTTTTATTGGCAACATTAGTTACATAGTTGATATATTCAGGTTTAATATCAAGGGGGATTTGTCTATTTTCCCAGCCTACTTGAGTTACATCGTATAAAGGAATGACAATGAAATCAACTTTATTGAATTTGTTTATTTTCAAATTAACACGAGACTTGAAGTAATTAATATCCAAATAAGTTGGCCATGGGTAATCAAAAATACCATCAGAATTTGTAAGGTAATTAAATAAAGTTATTCTTCCTACGCAAAAAACCTTGCTATCGTCTTTTTTATACTTTAATATATATTGAATTACGGAATCAATTTGCTTCCCTTTTCTTTCTGTTGTTTGTATGTTTTTTAGGGGGGCGGATTGAAACGAATAAGTTAAATTATTTATTTGAGATTCCTTGTAGGGATAGTGTTTATAATTTACTAGGGAAATTATAACAATTGGGATGAAAATTATCTTTACT
>JACCDW010723345.1_pt1 | contig 48210 bp, 42 predicted proteins | sample 7449781 | NCBI WGS metagenome assembly JACCDW01 (sample SAMN15323449, study PRJNA562643) | freshwater metagenome | isolation source: river surface water | place: USA:Blue River Watershed | collected 2017-08-18
CTGGCCGCCCGATGAGCGCAATCGGCAGGATGTGGCGAACTACATCGCCACCCATGGGTTGACGGGATTTCAAGCTGCCGTCTCTGGCGGGCAGTATGAATTTGAGGAGGGGTTGTTTTTTGGTGGCAAAGCGCCCACCTGGAGCAACCGCACCATCCGCCAGGTCTTGCGCCAGCATGCGGGCCAATGCCAGCAGCTCGCTTGGCTGGACCTGCACACGGGCCTGGGGCCTACTGGCGTGGGTGAGCGCATTTATGCGGGCGCTGACGATGCCCATGCGGTTGCCCGCGCGAGGGCTTGGTGGGGTTCAGGGGTCACTTCGATTTATGACGGCAGCTCCACCTCGGCGCTGCTCACGGGGCTCATGTGGACCTCGGTGGCCGACGAGTGCGCGCAGGCGCAGTACACCGGCATCGCCTTGGAGTACGGCACGCAGCCCATTGACCAGGTGGTGTATGCCCTCAGGGGCGACCATTGGTTGCATCAGCATCCCGAGGCACCCCAAGCGCTGGCTCAATCCATCCGTCAAACCATGAAGCAGGCTTTTTATGTGGATACCGATGCCTGGCGGGAGCAGGTGATCGATCAGGCCATGGACGCCTTGCACTTGGCTGTTCGGGGCTTGAGTCAGCCGCTTTGAAATCAGCCCGACATGGGCTGTGTTACATTGGGCGCCATGAACGGGAATTTGTTTTTCTTTGGCTACTTTTATTTCTCACGCCCCACCGGCGGTCGAGAGGTTTGAAGCCAACCTGAATCAAACCCCCCACCAACCGCCGGATCCCGGCGGTTTTTTTTTGTTTTCAACGATGAGGAAACCATGACTCAAGTTCAAGATGCTCGATACCAACCCGGCAACGAAAAAACCAGTCAAACCGATGACCAACGCATCAAGGACATCACTGTGTTGCCGCCACCTGAACACCTCATCCGTTTTTTCCCCATTCACCACACGCCGGTTGAAAAGCTCATCACGCAAACCCGCAAGGCCATCCATCGCATCCTCAAGGGGGAGGACGATCGCATGCTGGTCATCATGGGGCCATGCTCCATCCATGATCCCGCCGCGGCCATTGACTATGCGCGTCGGCTCAAGGTCCTGCGTGATCAATATGCAGACCACCTGGAAATCGTGATGCGCGTCTACTTTGAAAAGCCCCGCACCACTGTGGGCTGGAAGGGCTTGATCAATGACCCCTACCTGGACGAAAGCTATCGCATCGATGAGGGCTTGCGCATTGCTCGCCAGCTCCTCATTGAGATCAACCGCCTGGGTTTGCCCGCCGCCTCGGAGTTCTTGGATGTGATTTCACCCCAGTACATCGGTGACCTCATCAGCTGGGGCGCCATTGGTGCGCGCACCACCGAGAGCCAGGTGCACCGCGAGCTGGCATCCGGTTTGTCAGCGCCGATTGGTTTCAAGAATGGCACGGATGGCAACATCAAGATTGCCATTGATGCCATTCATGCCGCAGAGCGGGGGCATCACTTTCTGTCGGTTCACAAAAACGGGCAGGTGGCGATCGTGCAGACCAAAGGCAATGCCGATTGCCATTTGATTCTGCGCGGTGGCAAGACCCCGAATTACGATGCGCACAGTGTGGAGACCGCCAGCAAGACCTTGCGTGAAGCCCATTTGAACGAGCGCCTGATGGTGGACTTCAGCCACGCCAACAGCAGCAAGCAGCACGAGCGCCAGGTGGATGTGGCCAAGGACATCGCCCAGCAAGTCGCAGCTGGTTCGGACCGCGTGTTTGGCGTCATGGTCGAAAGCCATCTGGAAGCGGGCGCACAAAAATTCACCCCTGGCAAGGACGATGTGCGTCAACTCAAATACGGCCAGAGCATCACCGATGCCTGCCTGGGTTGGGAGCAATCGGTCGAGGTGGTGGACATCCTGTCGAAGGCCATCGCAGCGCGGCGTAAGGCACGCTGAGACATGGCCTTGTGTCAGCTCGATCACCTGGTGGTCACGGCGGCGGACCTCGACAGTGGTTGTGCCCATGTCAAAGCCGTGCTGGGCGTGGAGCCGCAGGGCGGCGGCGAGCATCTGGGCATGGCTACCCACAACCGACTCCTGCGCCTGGGCGACTCGTCGTACCTGGAGGTCATTGCCCCCAACCCCCAAGCACCTGCTGCGGTGCGGGCGCGCTGGTTTGGCATGGACGACCCCCAGCGACTCCGCGTGCCCAGGTTGGCCACCTGGGTGGTGAGGACCTCATCCATGGCCGAGCTGGTCGCAGGCCTGCCTTGGCATCCCGGCACGGTTGTGCCCATGCAGCGTGGCCCTTGGCAATGGCACATCACCGTACCTGAGGATGGGCAGATGGCGATGGATGGCTTGTTGCCCACCTGCATAGCATGGCAAGGCCCTCAACATCCCACGGAGTTCATGCCTGAGCAGGGTTGCCGATTGCTGAGGCTGGAATTGCTGCATCCGCCTGAGTACACACTGGTTGAGCCTTTGCAAGCCCTGTCCTTGTCAGAAGAAGTGCCTGTGGTGACACGAATGGAGTACGGGTCGGCCAGGCTCAGGGCTGTGATCCAAACCCCCCTGGGTGAGCGCGTGCTAGAGGGGTGAGGGCGCGTGTTGGCCTAGGGCTTGGGCCAATTGTTGATGGATGCCACCAAAGCCGCCGTTGCTCATGCAAACGATGTGATCGCCCGGTTGTGCCGCTGAAGCAATGGCCTGGACCAATTGGGGGATCTGATCATGCGTGGATGCCCGTTCGCCCAATGGGGTCAGGCTTTGGGCGGCGTCCCAATCCAGGCCGCCTGAGAAACAAAAGACCAGGTCTGCGCTGGCCAGACTGCTTGGGAGCTGATCGCGCATGGTGCCCAGCTTCATGGTGTTGGAGCGAGGCTCAAATACCGCCAGGATGCGTGCCGCTGACCCCACTTGCCGACGCAAGCCTTCCAGGGTGGTTTGTATGGCAGTGGGGTGATGGGCGAAATCGTCGTAGAGGGTGATGGCCTTGGAGCCTGATCCGATTCGAGCCACCACTTCCATGCGCCGCTTGACGTTCTTGAACTGCGACAAAGCCTCACAAGCCTGTGCAGGTTGCACCCCCACATGCTCGGCGGCAATCACGGCTGCGAGGGCATTGAGTTGATTGTGCTGCCCGCTCAGTGTCCAGCGGATCTCGCCAAGTGCGCGGCCCTGGTGTTGCACACTGAAGTGTTGTTCGCTGCCATGCACTTGCCAGGGCGAGTCTGGGCTCGCACCAAATTCGGCCACGTCGCTCCATGAGCCCATGGCCAGGACCCGTTGCAAGGCTTGGCCATCCCGATTGACCACCAGCCTGCCCTGGGCTGGGACACTGCGGATCAGGTGATGAAACTGCCTTTCAATGGCAGCCAGGTTCTCAAAGATGTCGGCGTGGTCGTATTCAAGGTTGTTGAGGATGGCCGTGCGAGGTCTGTAATGAACAAACTTGCTTCGCTTGTCAAAAAAGGCGGTGTCATATTCGTCGGCCTCGATGACAAACAAGGGGCGTGGATGGGCTGAGGTGCGTTGACCCAGTCGCGCCGAAACCCCGAAGTCCAAGGGCACGCCACCCACCAAAAAGCCGGGCTGCAGTCCGGCCTGATGCAGGATGTGTGTCAGCATCGCCGTGGTGGTGGTTTTGCCATGCGTGCCCGCAACAGCCAGCACATGGCGAGCTTGCAAGACGTGATCGGCCAGCCATTGCGGGCCACTGATGTAGGGCAGACCTGCGTCCAGGATGGCTTCCATCAAGGGATAGCGGGCTTGGCCGTTGGGCAAGCGCGCGCGAGAAACCACATTGCCAATCACAAAGACATCAGGCTTGAGGGCCAACTGGTCTGTGTCGTAACCCTCGATGAGTTCGATGCCCAAGGCCCTGAGTTGATCGCTCATGGGGGGATAAACGCCCGCATCGCAACCGGTGACGCGGTGACCCGCTTCGCGCGCCAGGGCGGCCAAACCACCCATGAATGTGCCGCAAATCCCGAGAATGTGTATGTGCATCGTCCAATTGTAGAAGCGCCCCATGGGCTCCAGCGGCGAGAATGTCGATATGGAATCTGTGATGACCGAGTTGATTCATCAGGCCGCACTCATGGTGGTCGAGGAGGGACTCGACTATGGGCAAGCCAAACGCCGTGCAGCACAGCAGCTTGGGGCGGGGCGCAGACTGGCTTGGCCGGACAACGATGTGCTCGAAGAAGCCGTCTTCGAACATTTGCGACTCTTTCACGCCGACACCCAGCCCCGGGAACTCCTGGCCTTGCGCCAAACAGCCAGCCACTGGATGAAGCGACTGGCGGCCTTGAACCCCCATTTGTGCGGGGCGGTTTGGCGTGGCACCGCGACTCGCCTGAGCCCCATTCACCTGCAACTCTTTTGCAATGACCCCAAGGCGGCTGAGTGGCAGTTGCTGGACATGGGGGTGGACTTTGAGCTGGCGGCGACCCATGCCAAATCCGGTGAGGAGGTGGATGTCCTTCAAACCTGGGTGCGGTGTGAGGGCTTGGGTGAAGAGGTGTCCTTGCTGTTGACCGTCCTGGACCTCGACGATGTCCGAGGTCAACTCAAACCGGATGCGCGGGGGCGCACCCGCATGGGCTCTGCCCACGCCCTGCAAACCTTATTGGAGTCCGCTCATGACTGAGTCCCCTCAACCCCTTCCCCCGCACGAGGACAAAGGCTCTCCCGCCGCAGGGGGGCGCAGGGGGTTCCTGGCTTTGGCTGCAGTGTCCGGAGTCGTGGCGGCTGGACTGGGTTGGGCCACCTGGCGCCGACAACAAGCGGACTTGTTGAGCCCACAAGCGTCCCAGGCGCTGTGGTCTTCCTCTTTCGATACGCCGCAAGGCGCGTCGTTGGCGCTGTCCAGTCTGCGTGGCAAGCCCCTTTTGATTAATTTTTGGGCAACCTGGTGTACCCCCTGCGTTCAGGAAATCCCCTTATTAATGGACTTCTATCGCCAAAATGCCATCAATGGATGGCAATTGCTGGGATTGGCCATTGATCAGCCCACACCAGTCAGGCGCTTCATCACCGACATGGGCATGACTTATCCCATTGGCATGGCTGGCCTGAACGGGACTGAACTCATGAAAGAGCTGGGCAATGACCGTGGCGGGCTGCCATTTACCCTGGCTTTAGCAGCAGATGGACGAGTTTTAATGAAAAAATTGGGGCAGTTGCATGCGGCAGACCTGGCTGATTTGGCAAAAGTTTCTTGAAAAGAACGTGTCAGCCAGATTTTTGGGTTAAATTGGCACCTCTTTTCTGAAAGATAAAGCCAATTCCCATGGATTTGAGAAAACTGAAGACACTGATTGACTTGGTCTCCGAGTCCAACATCTCTGAGCTGGAAATCACCGAGGCCGAAGGCAAGGTCCGCATTGTCAAGAATGAGCCAGCCCCCCACATGACCCTGGCTCCCGTGGCGTCCGTGGCGCCAGCCATGATGCCCGTGCCTGCCGCCACGGCTTCTGCCCCCGCCGCGCCTGCCGCATCTGCACCTGCCACCGGTGGCGAGGTTTCTGCGCCTGCTGCCTTGGAAGGCAAGGTCATCAAATCACCCATGGTGGGAACTTTCTACCGCTCTTCCAGCCCGGGTGGCGCCCCGTTCGTGGAGGTGGGCAGCACGGTCAAGGAAGGCGATACCGTCTGCATCATCGAGGCCATGAAGATCCTCAATGAAATCGAGTCAGACCAAGGCGGCACCATCACGCAAATCCTGGTTGAGAACGGGCAGCCGGTTGAATATGGCCAGCCTTTGTTTGTGATGGCTTGAGTTCTGGCATGTTCAAAAAAATACTGGTTGCCAATCGAGGCGAAATTGCACTGCGGATCCAGCGCGCTTGCCGCGAGTTGGGGGTGCGTGCAGTCATGGTTTACTCCGAAGCTGATCGGGAAGCCAAATATGTCAAGCTGGCCGAAGAGGCCGTTTGCATTGGTCCTGCCCCATCCGGACAGAGTTACCTCAATATGCCTGCCCTCATTTCTGCGGCCGAGGTCACGGATGCCGAAGCCATTCACCCTGGCTATGGTTTTCTGAGCGAGAACGCCGATTTCGCAGAACGCGTCGAAAAGAGTGGCTTCACCTTCATTGGTCCCACTGCCGATTCAATCCGCCTCATGGGCGACAAAGTCTCAGCCAAGCAAGCCATGATCAAGGCGGGTGTGCCTTGTGTTCCGGGCTCAGACGGCGAGCTGCCTGACGACCCTGCGGCCATTCGCCGCATGGCCAAGGTGGTTGGTTATCCGGTGATCATCAAGGCCGCTGGCGGCGGTGGCGGGCGTGGCATGCGGGTGGTCCACACCGAGGCGGCTTTGGTCCATGCAGTGCAAACCACCAAGGCCGAAGCTCAGGCTGCTTTTGGCAATCCTGCGGTGTACATGGAAAAGTTCCTCCAAAACCCCAGGCATGTCGAGATTCAAATCCTTGCTGACCAGTACAAGAACGCGGTCTATCTGGGCGAGCGCGATTGCTCCATGCAGCGACGCCACCAAAAGATCATTGAGGAAGCACCTGCGCCTGGCATCCCCAGGAAGTTGATTGAAAAAATTGGTGAGCGTTGTGCGGCTGCTTGCAAGAAGATCGGGTATCGAGGAGCTGGCACCTTCGAGTTTTTGTATGAAAACGGCGAGTTCTATTTCATCGAAATGAACACCCGGGTTCAGGTGGAGCATCCGGTGACGGAGCTGATCACCGGCATTGACATTGTCAAAACCCAAATCATGGTGGCGGCTGGTCAAAAGTTGCCCTTCACCCAAAAGCAGATTGAATTCCGGGGTCACGCCATTGAGTGCCGGATCAATGCCGAGGACCCCTTCAACTTCATGCCTTCGCCAGGGCGAATCACCATGTGGCATCCGCCAGGTGGTCCGGGCGTGCGGGTGGACTCTCACGTCTACACCAACTACTTTGTGCCTCCCAATTACGACTCCATGATTGGCAAGGTCATCGTGCATGGCGACTCACGCGATCAAGCCCTGGCAAGGATGCGTTCCGCCCTGGGCGAGACCGTGGTCGAAGGGATTCAAACCAATATTCCCTTGCACCGGGAGCTGTTCTTGGATGCCAATTTCCTGGTGGGGGGCACCAACATCCATTACCTTGAAAAATGGCTGGAAGCCCATAAACGCTGATGCTCGAACTCGCTATCCTGGTGCCGGAAGACGATGTTGAAATCGTCAGCGAAGCCCTCATGGCGCTGGATGCACTCAGTGTCAGCGTCGAAGATGCCGATGAGGGCACCGATCAGGAGCAGGCCAGATTTGGTGAGCCTGGCATGCCATTGAGCGAGGTGGCCTGGAGGCACTCCCGACTCAAGTCTCTGTTCACTGACGAAGCCACCGCCACCCATGCGCAGACGGTGCTGCTCGCTCAGGATTTTTTTGCCCGCTGCCACATCGAGGCTCTGGTTGCCGTGCCCGACGAGGATTGGGTGCGCTTGACCCAGTCGCAATTTGAGCCTTTGGCCATCACCCCTGACTTTTGGGTGGTCCCCACCTGGCACGAGGTGCCTCGGGCAGCCCGCAAGCACATTCGGCTTGATCCCGGTCTGGCATTTGGTACGGGTACTCATCCCACCACACGCATGTGCCTGGAGTGGATGGCCGAACACCATGAAGTACCCGGCATGGCTTTGGACTATGGATGCGGGTCAGGGATATTGGCCATTGCCGCAGCCAAGTTGGGCGTGGCAGTGGTGGACGCTATGGACATCGACCCCGCAGCGGTTGATTCCACACGGGCCAATGCGCAGGCCAATGAGGTGAGCCTGAGGGCGGTGGGTTTACCCGATCAGGTGAAAGGCCCTTACCCCTGGGTGGTTGCCAACATCCTGGCTTCCCCCTTGAAAGTGCTCGCACCTTTGTTGTGTCAGCTGGTTCAGCCGCAGGGGCATTTGGTCCTGGCTGGCATCCTGTCGCGGCAAATTCAGGAGGTTTCAGATGCCTATGCCCCCTGGATTCAATTGCAAGTTCACCGCGAGAGAGATGGCTGGGTTTTACTGACTGGCCAAAAGCGGGTCAGCTGAATGCGGCAGGGCTTTCTACAATAGGCCATGCAGTTCAGTACCCAATGCCCACATTGCTCAACGGCGTTTGTCATCACAGTTGAACAAATACGCATTGCCAGCGGCTTGGTTCGCTGCGGGGTCTGCGCCAGCATTTTTGAAGCGGATCGACACTTGTTTGGTGTGGAAGAGGGCAGCGACACCCCACTTCAAACCGTACCGGCTTCCATGTCCTCCGCTTCTGCCATGCACATGGCCGAGTCTGGCTCCGGGGACACCTTGACCCATGAGTTGGAAACTCCCTCATTCACCCGTCATGGCAAAGGCCGTCAATCCTCTTCTCGCCTGGGGTGGGGCAGGTGGATGGCGGTGCTCACGGCCACCCTGGCCTTGCAATTGGTCTGGATGAATCGCAATCAACTCTATGCAGCTGCTCCTGAATGGATGGCTCATCTCGATTCGATTTGTCATTGTCAATTGGGCTGGCCACGCCAATTGCACAGCGTAGAAGTGGAGCAAAGCACGTTCCAAATCACACCTGCTGCTTCGCATCTGCTGCAACTGAGCTTGAAGAATCAATCCAACTCAACCGTTGCCACCCCCGATTTGATGTTGACCTTGATCGATGCGACCGAAACGGCCGTGATACGTAAATACTTTTCCCACCAAACCCTTCAACTACCTCCTCAGCTTGATGGCGGGATGAGCTATCCCATTGATGTGAAATTCCAGGTGCCCCCCCGATTGGCTGAGCAGATCGTGGGTTTCAGGGCAGAACTTTTTTATCCTTGAACGGAGTTGGCATGGCGACATTGATTTGCGGTTCTTTGGCATTTGATGCCATCATGAATTTTGAGGGGCGTTTTTCTGACCAAATCCTGCCCGATCAGCTCCACATCCTCAACGTGTCCTTTTTGGTTCCCATGCTGCAAAGGGATTTCGGTGGTTGCGCTGGCAACATTGCCTACACCTTGAATCGTTTGGGAGGCGAGGCCGTACCCATGGCCACCGTTGGCGAAGATGGGACCACATATTTGGAGCGCTTGCAGTCCCTGGGGATCACCACACGCTGTGTTCACCAAATTTCAGGGCAATACACTGCTCAGGCCATGATCATGACGGACATGGACAACAACCAGATCACTGCCTTTCACCCCGGTGCGATGAACTCAGCCCACACCCAAGTCATCGCTGCAGATTCATCGATCAAGCTGGCCATCATTTCTCCTGATGGCCGACAGGCCATGCTGGATCATGCAGAGCAGTTGCATCAGATTGGCATCCCTTTTGTGTTCGATCCTGGGCAGGGCTTGCCCATGTTTGATGGCACTGAGCTCAAGGCTTTCATAGAGCAGGCCACTTGGGTGACTGTCAATGACTACGAAGGCAAGATGCTTTGTGACCGCACGGGCTGGACTCCCTCCGAGATTTCCAAAAAGGTCCGAGGACTGGTGGTGACTTTGGGTGCCCAAGGCGCCGAGGTATGGGTTGATGGGGCAAAGACCCATGTTCCACCCCAGACTCCCAGCGCGGTGGTTGATCCAACTGGCTGTGGCGATGCCTGGCGCGGCGCGTTTTTATTTGGACTCGAGCAGGGATGGGATTTATTGCGCTGTGCTCAATTGGGCAATCGCGCCGGTGCCATCAAGGTGGCTTGCCGTGGTCCACAAAACCATGATCTGTCTGGTTTGAGCCAATAAAAAACCCAGCCGGTTGGCTGGGTTTGATGAAAGACCGTTGAGTCCCTCAGGGCTTACTGGCCGTAGGAAACGGCCAAGCTGCTTGAGGATTCAAAGTGGTCTGTGCAGCAGGGGCTGCTTTGGCAGCAGGTTTTTTCGCTGCTTTCTTCGCCGGCTTTTTAGCGGCTTTTTTGGCAGCAGGCTTTTTAGCGGCCTTTTTCGCAGCCGGCTTTTTAGCGGCTTTTTTGGCAGCAGGCTTTTTAGCGGCTTTTTTCGCTGCGGGCTTTTTGGCTGCAGCTTTTTTCGCGGCCGGCTTCTTAGCGGCTACTTTTTTCGCTGCGGGCTTCTTCGCTGCGGGCTTTTTGGCAGCAGCTTTTTTGGCTGCGGGCTTCTTAGCTGCGGGCTTCTTAGCAGCTACTTTTTTCGCTGCGGGCTTTTTGGCTGCAGCTTTTTTAGCTGCAGGTTTTTTTGCTGCGGGTTTTTTTGCAGCGGCTTTTTTTGCAGTTGCCATAGTTTGACTCCTTGATCATGTCATGGATCATTGGTGTGACACTTCAGCCTGAGCAGGCAGAAGCGACTCAACCCCCTGGATGTTGCCATCCAAGAGGAAGAATGGGGTTACCCGACGAAGCAGTCGAATGCGAGTTGAGTTCGTACGGGTCAGGTTATTCAATGGATCAATCCCAGGAAAGTGCCCCGCCGGATTGATACTCAATCACGCGGGTCTCAAAGAAGTTACGTTCTTTTTTCAGGTCAATCATCTCGCTCATCCATGGGAACGGATTCTCCTCTTGGGGGAAGAGGGGATCAAGCCCGATTTGCGTGGCTCGACGATTCGCAATGTAACGCAAATAGCCTTTGAACATGGAGGCATTGAGGCCGAGAACGCCACGAGGCATGGTGTCTTCGGCATACCGATACTCAAGATCGACAGCCTTGAGGAACAGCGCTTTGATTTCTTGTTTGAATTCCGGGGTCCACAGATGGGGGTTTTCCAATTTGATCTGGTTGATGAGATCAATCCCAAAATTGCAATGCATGGACTCATCACGCAGGATGTATTGGTACTGCTCAGCCGCACCCATCATCTTGTTTTGGCGACCCAAGGCAAGAATCTGGGTGAAGCCAACATAAAAGAACAAGCCTTCCATCAAACAGGCAAAGACGATCAGGGACTTGAGCAGGGTCTGATCGTTTTCAGGTGTGCCAGTGTGGAACTCCGGGTTCATGATGGCATCGATGAAGGGGATCAGGAACTCGTCCTTGTCCCGAATCGAGGACACCTCGTGGTAGGCATTGAAGATTTCGCTCTCATCCAGTCCCAGCGACTCAACAATGTATTGATAGGCATGGGTGTGAATGGCTTCTTCAAAGGCCTGGCGCAGCAGGAACTGACGGCACTCGGGAGCGGTGACGTGACGGTACGTGCCCAGCACGATGTTGTTGGCTGCCAAGGAGTCAGCTGTCACAAAAAAGCCCAGATTGCGTTTGACGATGCGGCGCTCGTCTTCAGTCAGACCGTTGGGGTCTTTCCAAAGGGCAATGTCCCGGGTCATGTTGATTTCCTGGGGCATCCAGTGATTGGCGCAGGTTGCGAGGTATTTTTCCCAGGCCCATTTGTATTTGAAGGGCACCAACTGGTTCACATCGGTTTGGCCGTTGATGATGCGCTTGTCAGCCACATTGACACGACGCAACGATGACGGAGCTGATTGAGACGTGGAAGAAGGGGTGGGGGAGGCATTCACTCCCTGAATGAATCCCATGGATTCATTCAGGGTCTGTGTGTTCAAAGAAGATTTCGCTTGGTCGTCCCAGGTCAACATATAAGTGTCCGTGCCGTGATTATGAATCGTTGTGAAGGAATTTCAACATTTTGATCAGAATCGATGCGCTCGTTGTTGTTCAATCGCATCGATTCATGACTCATTGGCAAGCTTCGCAGGTCGGGTCATCGACGCCGCAAAACTTGATGTCGGTCGCTGGTGCGCTGCTCATTTGAGCTTTTGCAGCAGCAGCTGCTGCTTCCATTGCGCTGGATGTGCCAGAGGCCGTTTCAGAAGAGACTGCATTGAGTCGATTGCTTCTGACGGTGGACTTCTCAGCATGGGTTGCACTGGTGGTGCGCAGGTAGTAAGTGGTTTTGAGACCGCGCAGCCATGCAAGTTTGTAGGTTTCGTCCAGTTTCTTGCCGGATGCGCCAGCCATGTAGATATTGAGCGATTGCGCTTGATCAATCCACTTTTGGCGCCTTGCAGCCGCTTCGACCAGCCATTTGGTCTCCACTTCAAACGCGGTGGCGTAGAGGGATTTGATGTTCTGGGGGACGCGGTCAATGGGCGCGAGCGAACCATCAAAGTGCTTGAGGTCCATGACCATGACTTCGTCCCACAGACCCAGGCGTTTGAGGTCATTCACCAAGTAGGCATTGATGATGGTGAACTCGCCCGACAAGTTGGATTTGACAGACAAGTTGCCAAAGCAAGGTTCAATGGAGGCGTCCACACCAATGATGTTGGAGATGGTGGCAGTTGGCGCGATGGCCACGCAATTGGAGTTGCGCATGCCGTCCTTGGCGATCTTGGCGCGCAAGGCTTCCCAGTCCAAAGTGCTGGAGAGGTCCACTTCGACGTAGCCGCCACGCTCTTTTTCAAGCAGCTTGAGCGTGTCCAGAGGAAGAATCCCCTGATCCCACAAGGAGCCCTTGTAGCTGGTGTAGGTGCCGCGCTCTTTGGCCAGTTCAGTGGAGGCCCAGTATGCGTAATAGCAAATGGCTTCCATGGCTTGATCGGCAAATTCAACAGCCTCTTGGGATGCGTATGGCAGCTTCATGTCATACAGCGCGTCCTGGAAGGCCATGACTCCCAGGCCCACCGGACGATGGCGCAGGTTGGAGTTGCGGGCTTTAGCCACTGCGTAATAGTTGATGTCAATCACGTTGTCCAGCATCCGCATCGCAGTCCGGATGGTGGCTTGCAGCTTCTCGTGATCCAGCGTTTTGCCGTTGGGGCCATCTTTAAGGTGCTTGACCAGGTTGACAGAGCCCAGGTTGCAAACGGCGATTTCATCGTCGTTGGTGTTGAGGGTGATCTCGGTACAGAGGTTGGATGAGTGCACCACACCGACATGCTGCTGGGGCGAGCGCAGGTTGCAAGCGTCCTTAAAGGTGATCCACGGATGACCAGTTTCAAACAACATGGTCAGCATCTTGCGCCACAGGTCAACAGCCTGAATGGTTTTGCTGGGTTTGATTTCGCCTCGCTTGGCTTTTTCTTCGTAGGCCACATAAGCCTTTTCAAAGGCTTTACCAAACAGATCGTGCAGATCAGGCGCGGAAGAGGGAGAGAACAGGGTCCATTCGCCGTTTTCCATGACGCGGCGCATGAACAGGTCGGGGATCCAGTTGGCCGTGTTCATGTCGTGGGTGCGGCGGCGATCATCGCCCGTGTTCTTGCGCAACTCCAGAAACTCTTCCACATCAAGGTGCCAGGTTTCCAGATAGGTGCAAACAGCACCTTTGCGCTTGCCGCCCTGATTGACTGCAACGGCGGTGTCATTGACCACCTTGAGGAAGGGGACCACGCCTTGCGATTCGCCATTGGTGCCCTTGATGTGGCTGCCCAGAGCGCGCACACGCGTCCAGTCGTTGCCAAGGCCACCCGCAAATTTGGACAAGAGGGCGTTTTCCTTGATGGCTTCGTAGATGCCGTCGAGGTCGTCAGGCACTGTGGTGAGGTAGCAGCTTGAGAGTTGGGAGCGCAGGGTTCCGCTGTTGAAGAGCGTGGGCGTGCTGGACATGAAATGGAAAGAAGACAGCACCTCGTAAAACTCGATGGCGCGGCTTTCGCGGTCAATTTCATTGAGTGACAACCCCATGGCGACACGCATGAAAAAGGACTGGGGCATTTCGATGCGTTGCTTGCTGACATGCAAAAAGTAACGGTCATACAGAGTCTGCAGACCCAGGTAATCGAACTGCATGTCTCGCTCGGGTTTGATGGCCTTGGCCAGGCGCTTGAGGTCGAACTCAAGCAGTTTGGGGTCCAACAAATCGTTTTCCACCCCTTTGCGGATGAAACCAGCAAATTGCTCTTGATAGAGTTGTCCAAATTGCTCAAAGGTGGTTTCCTTGCCGAACACTTCTTCGGCAATCGTGTGCATCAACAGGCGAGACGTAGCGAAGGTGTAGTCGGGATCTTTCTCGATCAGGGTGCGCGAGGCCAGGATGGCCGCCTTCATGACTTCAGGGGCGGGGATGCCGTCGTACAGGTTCTTGAGGGTTTCCTCAAGGATGGGCGCGGGCGACACCTCGGGCGCCAGGCCTTTGCAAGCCGTGTTGATCAGCGCTTCAAGTTTGGACTTGTCCAACGCAACGCGCTGACCTTTGACGGTGACGTGCAGGGCGGGTGCTTCAACCGCAGCGGCCTGTTTGGTCTGTTCGCGCTCATGGGCGCGACGCTCGCGGTAGAGCACGTATGCACGAGCTACTTCGTGGTGGCTGCCCCGCATCAGACCGAGTTCCACTTGGTCTTGCACATCTTCGATGTGGAAAGTACCGCCGCCTGGACGCGAGCGCATCAGTGCGCGCACAACGTTCTGTGTCAAATCGTCGACGGTTTCACGCACGCTTGCGGAGGCTGCGCCTTGCGTGCCGTGAACAGCCAAAAAGGCTTTCATCATGGCTACGGCAATTTTGGCGGGCTCAAAGGGGACAACCGAGCCATTGCGGCGAATGATCTGATACTGTTGAAAAGGCGAGCTGGCAGAGGTGTTGGAGGGAGTCGCTTCGTTTGTTTGGAAAGGTGCAGCGTGTTCCACGGACGAAGAAATGGTTTGCATGTGAGTCGATGTCCCAAGGGTCAAAAAAAAGATGCTTTGGGTTCCGATCGGTTCATCCAAAGCAAACTGTGAAAATCCAAGACCACACTATATATGGGGTGAAGACCCGTGACAACACACTAGGGATAGTGTTCTAGCGATTTCCCCTAGAAAAAATCGAAAAAAATAAAAAGAAAGGGAGGGGGTTTTATAGAGTGGAACGATCTTGTCGAATGGACGTCGATTGTTCAGGGCATTGAACCTATGGCACGGCGAAAGCGAAGCCAGTCAAAGCCAGGCCCAGGATCGGTTTTGCGGCCTGGCGAAATGTCGGAGTGACCCACCCAGTGCTGAATGTCATACAAACTCACTAATGATTGCGAAAGCGCAATCAGCGTGTCGTACTGCTCTGGCTCGAAAGTGCTGTGGTCGTTGCCCTCGAGTTCAATGCCCACTGAAAAGTCGTTGCAATTGGAGCGACCCTGGAACTCAGAAGCCCCCGCATGCCAGGCGCGATCGTCCACGCTGACCAGCTGGATCAGCTCGCCGCCGCGCTTAATCAAAAAGTGGGCAGAGACTTTGAGGTCGGCAATGGTTTGAAAGTAGGGGTGGGCATCGACATTGAGCTGACCAAGGAAAAAGTCTTCAATGTCGGATGAGCCATACCGATCGGGTGGCAGGCTAATGCAGTGGATGACACCGAGGCTCACCTCACGCGAAGCAGGCCTGGGGCCGTGATGAGGGCTTGGCTGACGGCGTGCCCATCTGTACCAGCCAGCTTGCCAGAGTTGCGCATCTGGGCGGTTCATGTGGACCTGGGGGGATGGTGAAGGTGCAAATGGTCGGCGCAACAATAAAAGTCGTTGCCTCGTTGCAGGGCTTCGGTTTGTGCAAGATGCACATGGCAGTGCCTGCATTCGACCATGTTGACGGCAGAGTGGTGATTTGTAGCTTGTGAAGAGCCATGGGCCTTGGCACTGGATTGTTCACGGCGGGCCAAGGTACGCTTGATCAGAAAGATCACCAAAAAAAATCCAGCCAGGATGAGCACCAGCCTCATGCCAACCTTCCAAGCAGGACTTCAAGGACGAAGCGGGATCCCACGTAGGCCAGCAACAGGAATCCCCCGCCCAGGTACAAGACCCGGATTGCCTTGAGACCACGCCAGCCCAGGCTGTATCGCCCCCACAGAAGGTAAGCAAAGGTGAACCAGGACAGGAAGGAAAAAATGGTTTTGTGATCCGCCTTTAGGGCAAATTGCGGGCCATAGAGTTGTTCGCCAAACACGATGCCCACCGCCAAGGTCAGGGTCAGCAACACAAATCCCAAGGTGACCAATCGGAAAGTCAGCCTTTCCAACGTGAGCAGGGGTGGCATTTCCTCATTCGGTTCGGCCAAGCGCAGCAGTTTTTCGGCGCGTTGCAACAACCAGCCATGGAAAACAGCCGCTGCGAACAAGCCATAAGCTGCGATGCCCAGCGTCCAATGCATGGGCAACCAAACCGTCGCTTGGCTGGGCAAGACCTGACCAGGGTAGACGATGGCCAGCAGCACACTCGCAGCCGACAAACCCATGAGCACCCAGCGTGTTTTGAATTGCGGATACCAATGGTTCTCAAGCACATAAATCAGGATCACCAGCCAAGCCATGGCCGACAGGGCCGGTGCAAACCCAAAGCGAGGCGCGCCAGACTCGTCATGCAAGCCCATCACCAGCGCAAGGCCATGGATCAGCCAGGAGGCCGTGAATAAGATGATGGCATGCTTGGGGTTGAGTCGCTGCCCCCAAACTGCGCCCACTGCATAGACCAATGCGGCCAACACAGAGGTCCACAGATGAGCAAAAGCGGGCATCGATAAAATCATGAATCGAGTGTAGCGTTTCTGTGTTCACTCGCATCAGGCCGAAAGGGCATTTCATGGCAACTACCTTAAGCGATAAGTTTTCTCACTTGGTCAAGCGCATCAGTGGGCAAGCCAGGATCACCGAATCCAACGTCGCGGACATGCTCAGGGAAATCCGGGTGGCCTTGCTTGAGGCCGACGTGGCCTTGCCCGTGGTTCGAGATTTCATGGCGCGGGTGAAAGACAAGGCGCTAGGCCAGGAGGTCTTGTCTTCACTCAAACCAGGCCAGGTCCTGGTGAGCATCGTTCAAAAAGAACTCGCTGCCACGATGGGCGAAGGTGTGAGCGATCTGAACCTGGCGGCTCAGCCGCCCGCGGTGGTCCTCATGGCGGGTCTTCAAGGGGCAGGTAAAACCACCACCACGGCCAAGCTGGCCAAGTACCTCATTCAAAAACGCAAAAAGAAAGTCCTCACGGTCTCGACCGACATCTACCGACCCGCTGCCATTGAACAGCTCAAAACCGTGACGGCGCAAGCCGCAGCCGAGTGGTTCCCCAGCCAGGCCGATCAAAAACCCATCGACATCGCCCGAGCAGCCCTGGATCACGCACGGCGTCATTATTTCGATGTCTTGCTGGTCGATACGGCGGGTCGCCTGGCCATCGATGACGTCCTGATGCGAGAGATCCAGCAATTGCAAGCAGAGCTCAAGCCGATTGAAACCCTGTTCGTGGTCGATGCCATGCTGGGTCAGGATGCGGTTCAAACCGCAAAGGCATTTCACGATGCCCTGACATTGACGGGCATTGTCCTGACCAAGACCGATGGCGACTCCAGGGGTGGCGCGGCCTTGTCGGTCAAGCAAATCACGGGTGTTCCCATCAAGTTTGCCGGCACCAGCGAAAAAATGGACGGCATCGAGCTCTTTGATGCTGAGCGCCATGCGGGGCGCATCCTTGGCATGGGCGACATCGTTGCCCTGGTTGAGCAAGTCACCGCCAACGTGGACATGCAAGCCGCGCAGCAACTGGCCGAAAAACTCAAATCCGGGAATTCTTTTGACCTGAATGACTTCCTGGCTCAAATCCAGCAAATGCGCAGCATGGGCGGCCTGGCCGAGCTGATGGATAAATTGCCCTCACAGCTGGCGGCCAAGGCTCAGGGCGCAGACCTGGGTAAAGCCGAAAAAGACATCGCCCGCAAGCAGGGCATCATTCACAGCATGACGCCTCAGGAACGCGCCAAGCCCGATCTCATCAAGGCCACCCGCAAGCGTCGCATTGCCGCAGGCGCTGGCGTTCAGGTTCAAGATGTCAATCGGTTGCTCAACGAGTTTGGCCAGATGCAGGACATGATGAAAAAAATGCGGGGCGGTGGCCTCATGAAGATGATGAAGCGTCTGGGCGGCATGAAAGGCATGGGACCCGGCGGCTTTCCAGGCCTGCCTCGTTAAGCAGAGTCTTTTTCAGCCCCCTGGAATTGGCGCGCATGTCGCCATTCGTCCACGAGCATCAACACCACGCCCACAGAAATGGCGGAATCGGCCACATTGAAGCTGGGGAAAAAGCCACCAGCAAACACCAGGCTCAACCAGTTGCCGTGAACCTGGATGAAATCCACCACCTCACCCAGTTGCACACGGTCCCACACATTGCCAGCAGCGCCCCCCATGAGCAGGCTCATGGCGGCGCAAAACCAAGGCCGCTTGGGGTTGGTGTGAATCATCCAGGCCATCCACATCATGGCCACCAGGCCCAGGACAATGAAAAACCATTTTTGCCAACCACCTGCATCGGCCAGAAATGAAAACGCCGCGCCAGGGTTGTGGACACGCACCAGGTTGAGCCAGGCGTTGAGGGGCAGGGTTTGACCAAATTCCAGCAACGACGAAATCCAGGCCTTGCTGGCTTGGTCCAGCACCACGATCAAGCCAATCGCGATGGCCCACCGCGCCCACTGGCTCGTGCGCATGCGCTCTGGCTGGGGGCTTTCAACCCTGGGGCTCTCAGGCATGGTGACGAACTTCTCCAGCCCCATGCAGGTTGCTCACACACCGGCCACACACACCGGGGTGGTCAGGGTGTGAGCCCACATCCGATTCATAGTGCCAACAGCGCTCACACTTGGTGTGAGCCGATGGGGTGACCTTGATCTGAAGCTGATCTGCCAGATGCACATCGCACCTGGAGGTGATGAAGACAAATGCCAAATCGGGCTGCAGGCTGCTGAGCAGATCAAAATCTGACTGCGGCACATGGAGATCAATCTCGGCCTGCAAGGAAGACCCCACCTGGCCTTTTTCTCTCAAAGCCTCAATCTCCTTGTTCACCAAATCGCGAAGGTCCTCAATGCGTTGCCACTTGGCCATCAGCGCAGGGTCCACCTCGGGCAACTTCACATAGGTCTGGGTGAAGATGGACTCGGTTTGCCCCAAACTTGCCCAGGCCTCTTCAGCGGTAAAGCTCAGGAATGGCGCCATCCAGCGCAGCATCGCCTGGGTGATGTGCCACAAGGCAGTCTGAGCGCTTCGACGTGCCTTGGAATGGGCCTGGGTCGTGTAGAGGCGGTCTTTCATCGTGTCCAGATAAAAAGAGCCCAAAGCCTCAGAGCAATAAATCTGCAACTTGGCCACCACGGGGTGGAATTCATAGACCCCAAAGTGCCCCCCCTCGAATACGCGACGCGATACATCCCAGTGACCGACGATGTCGGCTTGCAAGGCGGACGCCTGGCTCAGCGCATAGCGGTCGATCTCCAGCAGCTCCTCCAGGGGCAAGGCGTGCTGCTGCGCATCAAAGTCGCCGAGGTTGGCGAGCAAAAAGCGCAAGGTATTTCGGATGCGTCTGTAGGCATCGACCACGCGCGCGAGGATGTTTTTGTCGATGTTGAGGTCGCCCGAATAATCGGTGGAGGCGACCCATAGCCGCACAATCTCAGCGCCGAGCTTGTCGCTCACCTCTTGCGGAATGACCACATTGCCCAAGGATTTGCTCATCTTGCGACCCTGGCCATCGGTAGCAAAGCCGTGGGTGAGCAAGCCCCGATACGGTGCACGTCCTTCCAGGGCGCAGCCCAGCAACAGGGAGGAATGGAACCAGCCGCGGTGCTGGTCATGACCTTCCAGATACAGATCCGCCTCTGGACCCTGAGTGTGGTGTGAGGCCTGACTGCCCACGGTGGGGTGTGAGCCGCGCAGCACATGAAAGAACGTGGAGCCCGAGTCAAACCACACTTCCAGAATGTCTGTGCTCTTGGCATAGCTGGCCGCGTCATCGCCGGGTTGGTTGAGGATGTCTTCCACCTTCACACGGCTCCAGGCCTCGATGCCGCCTTGCTGCACGATGTCGGCCGCCTGATCCAGGATGGCCATGGTGCGCGGGTGCAGCTCGCCACTGTCCTTGTGCAAGAAAAATGGCACGGGCACGCCCCAGCTGCGCTGGCGCGAGATGCACCAATCGGGGCGGTTGGCGATCATGTCCCGCAGGCGCACTTTGCCGCTGGCCGGATAAAAACTGGTTTGTTCAATGGCCTCCAAGGCAAGTTGTCGCAAGGTTTGCCTGGGCTTGAGGCTGGGGTTCTCGAACACCCCAGTGCCCTCATCCATCCGCACAAACCACTGAGCTGCCGCGCGATAAATGACGGGGGTTTTGTGTCGCCAGCAGTGGGGGTAGCTGTGCGTGATCACCTGCGTGCTCATCAGCCGGTCATGCTGGCGCAAGGTGTCGATGATCTGGGCGCAGGCTTTCCAGATGTTTTGACCACCAAAGAAAGGCAACTGATCGACATAAACCCCATGGCCTTGTACCGGGTTGAGGATGTCGTCGTAGGCCAGGCCATGGGCCACGCATGAATTGAAGTCGTCCACACCATAGGCTGGTGCAGAGTGAACAAGGCCTGTTCCATCTTCGGCTGTGACATAGTCGGCCAGATAAAGGGGGGATTTGCGCCGATAGCTGTAGGGTCCGCTGGTTGCATCTACCTCGCAGTCGTACAAGGGGTGCCGAAAAACCAGACCCTTGAGCATGGCGCCTGTGGCGGTGGCCAGCACCTGACCTTGCAGACCATAGCGCTCAAGGCACTTTTCCACCAGACTCTGCGCCAGCAGCAATACCCCTTTGGGAGTACTGACCAGCGCGTAATTCAATTCAGGATGGGCATTGAGGGCTTGGTTGGCGGGGATGGTCCAAGCGGTGGTGGTCCAGATCACGGCAAAGGCCTTGAGGCCGGCGGGCAACGCATGGAGGCCAAAGGCCTTGGCCAAGGCGGCGGTGTCGTCGGCTTCGAATGCCACGTCGAGGGTGTCGCTTTTCTTGTCGGCATACTCGATTTCAAACTCAGCCAGCGACGAGCCGCAATCAAAGCACCAATACACGGGCTTCAAACCCCGGTATACGAAGCCACGCTCGATCACGCGCTTGAAGGCCCTGATTTCACCTGCCTCATTGCCGTAGTCCATGGTCCGGTAAGGCCTGTCCCATTCGCCCAGCACGCCAAGCCGCTTGAAGTCTTCGCGCTGCTGATCAATTTGTTCGGTGGCAAAGGCGCGGCTCTTGGCCTGCATGTCATCGCGGCTCAGGTGCCTGCCATGGAGCTTTTCAATGGCGTTTTCAATGGGAAGGCCGTGGCAATCCCAGCCGGGAATGTATTGGGCGTCAAAGCCGGCGAGCTGACGGCTTTTGACGATCATGTCCTTGAGCACCTTGTTGAGCGCATGCCCGATGTGCAATTTGCCATTGGCGTAGGGGGGGCCATCATGCAGAACAAAAAGCTCGCATCCCTTGCGTGCATCGCGCAATCGTTGATAGACCCCTTGGCTTTGCCAATCCGCCACCCACGCAGGTTCGCGCTTGGGCAAGTCCCCGCGCATGGGGAAGGTGGTGTCGGGCAAATTCAGGGTCGAACGAAGATCAGTAGAGGGTTCGGTCATGACGAGTCAAATGCATTCGTTGTTCGGGGGCGCTTGCGTGGACGCAAGATCTGAAAAAGGAGGAGCCGATGGGATCTGAGCGTCCTGGGCTCAAGGACGCGATCAAATTCGGTCGCGGGTGGTTTGTCTGCGGGTTTCGCCGTGCCTGGACGCAAACCAGCTGCGTGCATCGGCGCAGTCTTTGGCGATGCCCCGGTTCAGGGCATCCAGACTGTCGTAGGTGAGTTCATCGTGAAGTTTGTGCAGCAGTTCCACGCGAATGAGTTTACCGTAGCCCCCTTGCATGCCCAGCTCGGGCGGCCATTGCAAGCAATGGGTTTCGAGCAGAACTTGGCCAGCGTTGACGTCATTGGGATCCAGGGAGGGGCGCACACCAAAATTGGACACCGCCGGCAAAGGCTGATCAGACAGTCCCACCACGCGCGAGACAAAAATCCCCTGAGCAGCGGGTCGCGCATGTTTGAAGCGCAGATTGAGGGTGGGGCATTGCAGTTCACGGCCCAACTTGCGGCCATGCACCACGTGGCCACTGACTGAATACGGGCGACCCAGGAGGCTTGCGGCTTCGTCCATTTGCCCTGAAGCCAGGGCTTGTCTGACCAATGAGCTGGACACGCGCACCGGTGAAGGCACCGCGCCACCCAGGCGCGGGTTGGTGCTCATGCGAGGATCGGACACCTCGTAGCTGTTCATGCGCGCCACATCAAAGCCCATGGCTTCACCAAACTGAACCAGGGCTTCATGGTTACCCTGGCGTTTGGCTCCAAAGCGGAAATCATCACCCACCAACACGTAATTGCTGCCCAAGCCCTTGACCAGAACCTGGCTTACAAATTCCTGTGGGCTCATTTGGCTCAGCGCCAGGTTGAAGGGCAGCACCACACATTGGTCGATGCCGCAGGCTTGCAGTTCGACGAACTTGTCCCTCAAGGTCGAGATGCGCTGGGGGGCGAGATCGAGCCGCCCTGTGAGTTCAGCGAAAAAGTCCCTGGGATGCGGTTCAAAGGTCAGCACGCAACTGGGCAAGCCCCGTTGCCTGGCCTCCGAACGGAGCAAGGCGAGCATGGCCTGGTGCCCACGATGAACCCCATCGAAGCTGCCAATGGTCAAGGCCACGGCATCGGCCATGTCTGCATGATGAAAACCGCGAAAGATGCGCATGGGTCGAACAGGGGTTTGAAGAACTGACATCAAAAACGGCTATATTGTGTCCGATACCCGAATTCAGGCGCTTGCGCGCTGTTGTCGCCAAGTGCCCGTCCAACGATTGGGAGGTGCAGGTTGAAGGTGCTCAAACTCTCGGCTCAGGGGCTGCCACAGTCCTGGATATCGCTGGAGCAGGCTGTCATTCACTATGCAGCCAATGAGGTGCGCTGGGAAGTCGGTGCCGAAATCGCCGTCTTTCATGGCGGAATCAATGCCCGAACAGGCTTGCAATCCATCATCACAGTCAACAGCATCATTGGCACCAAAGGCGTGCCCAACATCAACCCCTTCGAACTGCGCCCAGGTCTCACGAACTCAAAACTGTTTGCACGGGATCGCAACCTGTGCGCCTATTGCGGGGACCATTTCCACGAAACCGAACTCACCCGTGAGCACATCATTCCCTTTGGGCAAAACGGGCACGATGCCTGGATGAACGTGGTGACTGCATGCAAGCCCTGCAATCACCGCAAAGGCAATCGCACGCCCGAACAGGCGGGCATGCCCTTGTTGTATGCGCCCTATGTGCCCAGCCTCTGGGAGGATTTCATTTTGCGCAACCGTCGCATCCTCAATGACCAGATGGAATTCCTGATGGCCCATCTGCCCAGAACGTCCCGTCTGGCGGCCTGATCCCTGCCCAGGCCAAGCCCTGGGCGATGTTTCATAGCGCGATGAATTGACCCAGCCTCAGGTCTGGCCTGAGAGCACCCGCTCGACTGCGCGGGGGTAAAGCACATGCTCCTGGGTCAGCACGCGGGCAGCCAGACTCTGGGCATCGTCGCCGGGAGAAATCGGAACCACCACCTGATCAATGATGTGACCGGCGTCGAGCTCGGAGTTCACCCAGTGCACGCTTGCACCCGCAAATCGGCAGCCGGCGGCCAAGGCACGTTCGTGGGTGTTCAATCCGGGGAAGGCTGGCAGCAGCGAAGGGTGGATGTTCATCACCGAATGTTCGAAACGGTCCAGAAAAACGGGGGTCAACACCCGCATGAATCCCGCGAGCAACACCCAGCGGGGTTGGTGGGATTGCACCAGTTCAGCCAGCGCCGCATCAAAGGCGTCGCGGGGTTGGGGGTGGTCCTTGAAGCTGCGGTGATCCAGCACCTCGGTGTGCAAGCCAAGGTCGCGGGCTTTGGCCAGTCCCGCCGCATCGGGGCGGTTGCTGATCACGCAGCGAATGTGGGCGCCAAATCGCGCCTGCCAGTGCCGTTGCTGGGCAGCTTGCGCCAGCGCCACCATGTTGGAGCCACTGCCAGAAATCAGGATCACCATGTCGTTCATGTCGCCATTATCAAGAGCTTGCAGACCGGGGTCATCTGACCAATTCGCACGTTCGTGCTACAACAATGCATTCTTGATCCACCCACAAGGACAGACATGGATTTGGCATTCACACAAGAAGAGGAAGCATTTCGTCAGGACGTCAGAGCTTGGGTCAGGGACCACTTGCCCAGCGAGATTTCCAACAAGGTTCACCAGGGCTTGCGTCTCACGCGCGACGACATGCAGTCATGGTCCAAGATCCTCGGGCGCAAAGGCTGGTTGGGCTATGGTTGGCCCAAGCAGTTTGGTGGCCCCGGCTGGTCGGCTGTTCAAAAGCATTTGTTTGAGGAGGAATGTGCGCTCGCAGGCGCTCCGCGCATCGTCCCCTTTGGCCCCGTGATGGTCGCTCCCGTGATCATGGCGTTTGGCAGCCCCGAGCAACAGCAGCGTTTTTTGCCAGGCATTGCCAGTGGCGAAGTGTGGTGGTCCCAAGGCTACAGTGAACCGGGTTCGGGCTCTGATTTGGCGTCCCTGAAAACACGCGCAGACCGTGAAGGTGACCACTACATCGTCAACGGCCAAAAGACTTGGACCACCCTGGGGCAGTATGGTGACTGGATCTTCTGCTTGGTGCGCACCAGCCACGAGGGCAAGCCACAAACCGGCATTTCCTTTTTGCTCATCGACATGAAGACGCCCGGCATCACCGTGCGACCCATCAAGTTGATCGATGGCGAGTTCGAGGTCAACGAGGTCTGGTTCGACAACGTCAAAGTGCCCGCAAGCAACCTGATCGGCGAGGAAAACAAGGGCTGGAATTACGCCAAATACCTGCTCGCCCATGAGCGCACCAACATTGCCGATGTGAACCGTGCCAAACGTGAATTGGAACGACTCAAGCGCATCGCCAAGGCTGAAGGCCTGGACAACGATCTGCGCTTCAAGGACGAAATCGCCCGTCTGGAAGTCGACATCGTGGCGCTGGAGATGATGGTGCTGCGCGTGTTGAGTGCTGAAAAGTCTGGCAAGCAAAGCCTGGACATTGCTGGCTTGCTCAAGATCCGGGGCAGCGAAATCCAGCAACGCTATTCAGAATTGATGATGCTTGCCGCTGGTCCCTACAGCGTGCCTTTCATCCAAGAGGCCATGGACGCGGGCTGGCAAGGTGTGCCGGTGGGAGCCTTGCATTGCGCACCTTTGGCGCCCAGTTATTTCAACATCCGTAAAACCACCATTTATGGTGGCAGCAACGAGGTGCAACGCAACATCGTCGCGCAAACCATCCTGGGTTGAGGAGATCACATGGACTTCAATTTCACAGACGAACAAGAGCAGTTGCGCGATGCCGTGGCCAAGTGGGTGGCGCGCTCCTACACCTTTGATCGCCGCCGCGAGATCGTGGCCAAGGGTGGCTTTAGCGAAGACACCTGGCGTGAACTCTCTGACCTCGGCTTGGCTGCCCTGGCGGTGAGCGATGCCCATGGCGGATTGGGCATGGGCGCAGTCGAGGCCATGGTGGTGATGGAGCAACTGGGTCGAGGCCTGGTGATGGACCCCATGGTCCAAACCTGGATGACTGCCCAAGTACTGCAATCTCACGCCAGCGAGGCTTTGCAAGCCCAGCACCTGCCCAATCTGGCCACAGGCCAGTGGCGTTGCGTGTTGGCTCATCAGGAGCGTGCGGCGCGATATCGGTTGGAGGTCTGTCAGACCCAGGCCGAACCATCCGCGTCGGGGCAATGGCAACTCACGGGCCTCAAGAGCGTGGTCCCCATGGCCTCGCAGGCGCACGCTTTCCTGGTCCCAGCCATGGCCAAGGGACAGCTCAGCCTCTTTTTGGTGGAGGCCAATGCCCCAGGGGTGACGGTGAGGCCCTATGCGGGTCAAGACGGCGCGAGCCTGGGCGACGTGAGCCTGAACAAAGCCTCGGCGATTCAAGTCACCCAAGACGGCCAATCAGCCCTGGATTGGTGTGCCGATGTGGGCGTGGCCATGGTCTGTGCGGAAGCTGTGGGCATCATGGACACCACCCTGGGCATGACCGCCGAGTACCTCAACACCCGAAAGCAGTTTGGTGTGGCCATTTCCAGCTTTCAGGCCTTGCGTCATCGCATGGCCGACATGAAGATGCAGCTCGAACTGGCGAGGTCCATGAGCTATTACGCGACCCTCAAGCTGGGCGCACCAGCCGCTGAGCGGCGCCAGGCGGTCTCTCGTGCCAAATACCAATTGAGCCAGTCCATGCGCTATGTAGGCCAGCAGGCCATACAGCTCCATGGTGGCATTGGGGTCACCGACGAATACATGGTGGGGCATTGCTTCAAACGCCTGACGGTCCTGGAGATGACCTGGGGCGATGGCCTGCACCACCTGGGCGAAGTGTCTGCACGCATGCAGGACACAGCCGGCGTGTTTTGACTCGGGTCTTGGCTCACGCTCGCGCACGATCACGCCCCCCAGAGGGGCCTGCCGATCTGCCGGCTTTGGCCGCGCACGTGGTGCAGGCCATTCTTGACGGACAAAGTGCAGACCAGGCTCTGTCCGAGGCCACCCTGGCCAAGTCGCCCATGCGCTTGTCCTCACAAGACAGGGCGGCATTGGGCGACTGTGTGTTCCAGGTCTTGCGGCATTGGCGACTGACCCAGGCCGCCGTGGCGCCCGATGCCTTGACGACACAAGTGGCGGTGGACCTTCAGGTCTTGGTCACCCCATGGCCCGACGGGCAAGACAAAGCCTTTCGCGCACGCTGGGCGCCATGGGTGCAAGCGCGCCTCCAACCCCAGGACAAGGAGCGCATGCACTTGTATGCCCAACGACTCAAGGCCAGCAATGCTTGGCCCGTGGCGGTGCAATACAGCGTGCCCGATTGGCTCATGCAGCAAACGCAAGCCGATCACCCTGACTTGGACCAGGCCTTTTGGTCCGCGTTGATGGACCGCGCTCCTGTGGACTTGCGCGTCAACATCGGCCAATGCAAACGCACGCAGGCTCAACAGGCTTTGGCCGATTCGGGTGTGCAGTCCCAGCCCACGCCCTATTCGTCGTGGGGTTTGCGATTGACTCAGCCCACAGGCTTGACCCAGTTGCCGCTCTTCCAGCAAGGGCACATCGAAATCCAGGACGAGGCATCCCAGCTCCTGGCTGCCCTGGTGGGCGCCCGTCGAGGTCAGATCGTGGTGGATTTCTGCGCAGGAGCCGGTGGCAAGACCTTGGCCTTGGGCGCCATGATGCGGGGCACAGGCCAGTTGTATGCCATGGATGTCTCAGCGGCGCGCCTCTCGGCAATGAGACCCAGGCTTGAGCGGGCTGGCTTGAAGCAGGTGAGTGTCCTGGGCTTGCAATCGCACCACGACCCGCGTTTGGCCCGGCTCAAAGGCAAGGCCGATGCGGTGCTGGTGGACGCGCCTTGTTCGGGCTTGGGCACCTTGCGCCGCGCCCCTGAACTCAAATGGCAAGTTCAACCCGAAGACGTGACCCGCCATGCCCAGCTTCAACTCGACATCTTGTCCAGTGCAGCCCAGCTCGTGAAGCCGGGTGGGCGTTTGGTCTATGCGACCTGTTCCTTCCTGCGCGAGGAGGATGAGGCCGTGGCTTTGGCCTTTGATCAACTGCATCCGGCTTGGGAGCCGGTGATGGCCACAGATGTCTTGGACGAGCTCAAATGCGACCCGCAAAGCGGACTGACCGATGTCAGCGGGCGCTGGTTTCGCACCTGGCCCCATCGTCACAAGACAGATGCCTTTTTTGCATCCATCTGGACCGCTCGATAGAATGAGGGCCAGGGGGATGCATTCATGCACTTGATCGATTGGCCCGTGTGGCAGTTTCTGCTCAAAGCACTTGATGGTGGGTTGCTCAACGCCAGCTTTTGGCAAATGGTGATCTTCACGTTGGTGGCGACCCACATCACCATCGCTGCCGTCACCATTTACCTGCACCGTCACCAGGCGCATCGTGCGCTCGAGTTGCACCCCATCCCCGCGCACTTCTTTCGCCTCTGGCTGTGGCTCACCACGGGCATGCAGACCAAGGCCTGGGCAGCGATCCATCGCAAACACCACGCCAAATGTGAAACCGAAGAAGACCCCCACAGTCCTCAAATCAAAGGCTTGAAGACGGTGTTCTGGCGGGGTGCTGAGCTCTACCGCGCCGAAGCGAAGAACCAGGAAACCCTCAGCAAATACGGTCACGGCACCCCAGACGATTGGATCGAGCGCCATTTGTATTCCGCCTTGCCTTGGCAGGGTGTGGGCGTCATGCTGGTGCTGGATTTGCTGCTCTTTGGCATTGCGGGCTTGTCCATTTGGGCCATCCAGATGCTGTGGATCCCGGTGACGGCAGCCGGCATCATCAACGGCGTTGGGCACTACTGGGGCTATCGCAACTTCGAAGCGCCCGATGCCAGCACCAACATTTCGCCCTGGGGCATCTTGATCGGTGGTGAAGAACTGCACAACAACCACCACACCTATCCCACGTCGGCCAAGCTGTCCGTGAAGCCTTTTGAATTTGACATCGGGTGGCTTTACATCCGCGCTCTGGAAATCCTGGGCATGGCTCATCCCAAGAAAACGCCACCCAAGGCCATGTTCTCGACGGCACCCCTGCCACCGGATGAGCGCACCTTGGAGGCCATGATTTCCAACCGGTATGAGCTCATGGCCAGCTACGCACGCGCATTGCAGCGCACGCTCAAGTCTGAAATCCAGACCCTGCCCAAAAAGCCAGCAGACTCCATCCTCTCGGTTGCCCAGCGTTGGATGCACAGGGATGGCGAAAAAGTGCCGGTGAGCGTTCTGCCCAAACTGTCCGAGGCCAAGCAGCTCCTGCCCCTGGCGTCGAGCATGGTTGCCATGCGCGAAGAGTTGCGGGCCTTGTGGCTCAACACCCATCGCAGCCGTGAGCAACTCACGCAGGATTTGCAGGCGTGGTGCCAACGTGCGGAAGCCAGCGGCATTGAAGCCTTGCGTGATTTCTCCCGCCGTTTGCGCCAGGTTCGCGCTTGACACCGCTTTGCGCTTGCCCAGCCCCTTAACGACAAACCCCGCTTGAAGCGGGGTTTGTTGTTGGGCATGCGCCCTTCAGAAGGCAAGTGCCGGTCAATCCCGGCCCAGACTCACTTGAGCTTGGTTTCCTTGTATTCCACGTGCTTGCGAGCCTTGGGATCAAATTTCATGATCGCCATTTTCTCGGGCATGGTCTTTTTGTTCTTGCTGGTCGTGTAGAAGTGACCGGTGCCAGCGGTGGATTCGAGTTTGATTTTTTCTCGAGCGCCTTTGGATGCCATGATGAATTCCTTTCAGTATCAAGCTTGACCACGGGCACGCATGTCAGCGAGCACGGCATCAATGCCATTTTTGTCGATCAGGCGCAAAGCGGCGCTGGAAACGCGCAGGCGCACCCAACGGTTTTCGCTTTCCACCCAGAAGCGGCGGTATTGCAGGTTGGGCATGAAGCGGCGCTTGGTCTTGTTGTTGGCGTGGGAAACGTTGTTACCAACCATGGGACCTTTGCCGGTGACTTCACAGAATTTGGACATGTGATCACTCCAGACAAACAGGCCGCATCCTTGAAGAAAGGTAAAAAGGATGACGACCCTCACCTCGCCAATTGATGCCTAGGGGTGGCGGTGACCCCCGTTAAGCCCGGCTTGAGAGCCGGCCTTGGCAATTCGGAAAACCTGGCATTCTAGCGGATTGGCTCACTGCTCCAAAAACCGCTGGGCATCCAGAGCCGCCATGCAGCCGGTGCCGGCAGAGGTGATGGCCTGGCGGTAAATGTTGTCCTGCACATCCCCAGCGGCAAAAACCCCGTCCACGCTGGTCATGGTGGCCATGCCTTGCAAACCGCTGCGGGTGAGGATGTACCCATCCTTCATGTTGAGTTGGCCTTTGAAAATGTCGGTATTGGGGTGGTGGCCAATGGCGATGAAGCAGCCTTGGACCTTCAGATCCACCGTGGGCGCAGATTGGGTGGATTTGATGCGCACGCCCGTGACGCCGCTGGCATCTCCCAAGACCTCCTCGAGCTCGCGATGCAGGTGCAGCTCGACCTTGCCCGCTTTGACCTTCTCCATCAAGTGATCGATCATGATGGCCTCGGCTCGGAAGGTGTCCCTGCGGTGGATCACATGCACTTTGGAGGCAATGTTGGAGAGGTAAAGGGCTTCTTCGACAGCGGTGTTGCCACCGCCCACGACGCACACCGGCTGGTCACGGTAGAAAAAGCCGTCACAGGTTGCACAGCCCGAAACCCCCTTGCCCATGAAGGCGGTTTCAGAGGGTAGCCCTAGGTATTTGGCCGATGCGCCGGTGGCAATGATGAGGGCGTCACAGGTGTAGGTGCCACTGTCGCCCGTCAGTTCAAAGGGGCGTTGGTCGAGTTTGACCGAATGGATGTGGTCGAAAACGATCTGGGTGTGAAAACGCTCGGCATGGGCCTGGAAACGTTGCATCAAGTCCGGTCCCATCACGCCATCGACATCGGCCGGCCAGTTGTCCACCTCGGTGGTGGTCATCAGTTGACCGCCCTGGGCCATGCCCGTGATGAGCAAGGGCTTGAGGTTGGCGCGCGCGGCATAAATCGCGGCGGTGAATCCTGCGGGACCTGAGCCCAGGATGAGGACGCGGGCATGGGTGTTGGCTGACATGATGATGTGCTTTCTGTGATTTCAATGCATTGTCGCGATTTTAAAGATGGCGGGATTCACCCTGGACGGACTTGGGAACCGCCAAAGCCCGGTTTCTGACCCGCTGGCTCCTGAGTGACAATCCACTGCAATCCCCTTTCACACCATGACGTATTCACTCAAAACCCTTGAACACTCCGCCGATGAGCAGGCCCCTGTGACCGGATGGCGTCGTCTCTACCAAGAACTGAGTTTGACTTTGGGATTTCTGGGGCTGGCCTTTTGGCTTTTGGCCTTGTTGACCCATTCTGCAAGCGACCCGGCCTGGACCACTTCGGGCGCGGCGACCACGCTCCACAACTGGGGTGGCAAGCTGGGTGCCATGCTGGCGGACTTCAGCTTCTTCTTGCTCGGCTATACCGTGTATTGGGCCTACGCCGCTTTGTTCAGCCTTTGGCTGCGCAGCCTGCGCCAGCGCTTGGGGGGCGCATCCCACTCATCCAGCGCCGAGCATTGGCATGACTCAACTTGGGCCTTGGGCGCGGGTTTGGTGATGCTGCTGTTGGCCAGCGCCGGTTTGGAGTGGACGCGCATGTATCGCTTCGAGTCGGGCGTGCCCGGCCACCATGGCGGCGGGATCATGGGCTTCATCATGGGGCAGTTGGCCTATCGGTGGCTGGGCTTCAATGGCTCGGCCTTGTTGTTCATTGTGTTCATGGTGGTGGGCTTGTCCTGGGTGTTTCGCTTCTCGTGGTTGCAAGTGGCAGAGCGGCTGGGCACCTGGGTGGAGCTGGGTTACTTCCGTTGGAAGGAAAAGCGCGAAATGGCCAAAGATGTGGCCCTGGGCCAAGCCGCTGCCCTCGAGCGGGAAAACCAGTTGGACACGCACCACGGCTCAGCGCAACCCCAGGAACCCACCTACGAATCCCCGCTGCATCGCCAGATGGAGGTTGACCAGTCCCTGGAGCCCGAGCCGATGAAGATCGTCATCGAGCCTGAGCCCAAGGTGTTTTCCAGCAATCGCGTGACCAGAGAGCGCCAAAAGCCCTTGTTTGCCGACATGCCCGACTCGCGCCTGCCGCAAATTGATTTGCTCGATGAGTCCACCACGCGCATGGATACAGTCGATCCCGAGGCTTTGGAGATCACCTCCCGCCTGATTGAACGCCGACTCAAGGAGTTTGGTGTCGAGGTGCGTGTGGTGGCTGCCTATCCAGGTCCGGTGGTCACGCGATTTGAGGTGGAGCCTGCCGTTGGGGTCAAGGGTGCTCAGGTCGTGAACCTGGCCAAGGATCTGGCGCGCTCACTGAGCCTGGTTTCGATTCGTGTGGTCGAAACCATACCGGGCAAAAACTACATGGCGCTGGAGCTGCCCAACGCCAAGCGTCAGTCCATCCGCCTGAGTGAAATCCTGGGCTCCAACACTTACAACGAGGCCAAATCCATCCTCACCATGGGCCTGGGCAAAGACATCGTGGGCAATCCGGTGGTAGCTGATCTGGCCAAGATGCCCCATGTGCTGGTGGCGGGCACCACGGGCTCTGGCAAGTCCGTGGGCATCAACGCCATGATCCTGAGCTTGCTCTACAAGGCTGAAGCGCGCGATGTGCGTTTGCTCATGATCGACCCCAAGATGCTGGAAATGTCGGTTTACGAGGGCATTCCCCATTTGCTCGCACCCGTGGTCACCGACATGAAGCAGGCGGCCCATGGCCTGAATTGGTGCGTGGCCGAAATGGAGCGCCGCTACAAGCTCATGAGCAAGCTGGGTGTTCGCAACCTCTCGGGCTACAACCACAAGATCGAAGAAGCCAAAGAGAGTGGCCATCCGATTGGCAACCCCTTTAGCCTCACGCCTGAAGCCCCAGAGCCGCTGGAGCGCCTGCCACACATCGTGGTGGTGATCGACGAGTTGGCCGACCTCATGATGGTGGTGGGCAAAAAGATCGAAGAGCTCATTGCCCGCCTCGCTCAAAAGGCGCGCGCTGCGGGCATCCATCTGATCCTGGCCACCCAGCGCCCCAGTGTGGACGTCATCACTGGCCTGATCAAGGCCAACATCCCCACCCGCATCGCCTTTCAGGTCAGCAGCAAGATCGACAGCCGAACCATCCTCGATCAGATGGGCGCCGAGGCCTTGCTTGGCATGGGCGACATGCTGTATTTGCCCAGTGGCACGGGATTGCCCATCCGCGTGCATGGCGCTTTTGTGAGCGATGACGAAGTTCACCGCGTGGTCAAATACCTCAAGACGCAAGGCGAGCCAGACTACATCCAGGGTGTTCTGGATGGCTCTGGTCAGGAAGGCGAATCCAGCTCAGGTCCCGATCTGTTTGGCGAGCAAGTCGGCGAGAAAGATCCGCTCTACGACCAAGCCGTGGAAATCGTGCTCAAGAACCGCAAGGCCAGCATCTCCTTGGTGCAACGCCACCTCAAGATTGGCTACAACCGCGCTGCCCGCCTGGTGGAAGACATGGAAAAAGCGGGGCTGGTGAGCGCCATGAGCACCAACGGTCAGCGCGACATCCTGGTGCCAAGCCGGGGCGAAGAGGCGTGAGCATGGGGCGCATCCAAGGCTTGCGGTGCTGGGGCTGGATCGGTGGTCTGGTTCTGCTGCTGGTTTTGCCCAGCCTGTCGCAAGCCCAAGAGAGCGTTCAATCGGGCGTTCAAGCGGACGCTCAAGCGGGCGTTCAAGCCTTGTCCCGGTTTATCTCCGAGGTCCAAAGCGCCCAGGTGCAATTTGTCCAGCGTGTGAGCGAGCCCGGCCGCGAGGGCAAGCCTGGCAAAGTCAAGACCTCGTCGGGCGACATGAGCTTTGCCCGCCCCAGCCGGCTGCGCCTGCACTACCTCAAGCCCTTTGTTCAGACCCTGGTTGCCGATGGTCGCCAGATCTGGTTTCACGATGCCGATCTGGAGCAAGTCACCGTGCGTCCTCAATCGCAGGAGTTGAGCCAGACCGCCCTGGGTGCCATTGCCACGGTGACCCAGCTCAAAGCGCTGGAGCAAACCCATCGCATCAAGGCCTTGCCGGATCAAGAGGCCCTGTCCTGGGTTGCACTGGAGCCCAAGGCGGCGGAGTCGACGGTGCGCCAAATCCGCTTGGGCTGGCGCGACGGCCTGCTTGCCCGCATGCTGGTGGAGGACGCCCTGGGTCACAAAACCGAATGGACCTTGTCCCAATGGCAAATCAACCCCAAGCTCGCGTCTGACCATTTTCATTTCTCACCCCCTGCTGGGGTGGAGGTGATTCGCTCACGCTAAAAACCCATGAGCGAGCGCCCGACCCCTGCTCCCCGCGTACCGCTAGCCGAGCGGCTGCGTCCGCATCGCCTGGCCGATGTGGTGGGTCAAGCCCACATCCTGGGGGCGGGCAAGCCTTTGCGGCTGGCCATGGAACACGGTCAATTGCACAGCTGCATCCTGTGGGGACCGCCTGGCGTGGGCAAGACCACCCTGGCGCGCCTCATGGCACAGGCCTGCGATGCGCAGTTTTTCACCCTGAGCGCCGTCTTGGCAGGTGTGAAAGACATCCGCGAGGTGGTGGAGCAAGCCCAAGCCACGGCGCAGGGTCTCATGCCCAAGCCCAGCGTGGTGTTTGTCGACGAGGTGCATCGCTTCAACAAGGTGCAGCAAGATGCTTTTTTGCCCCATGTTGAATCGGGCCTGTTGACCTTCATTGGCGCCACCACCGAAAACCCATCGTTTGAAGTGAACTCGGCCTTGCTCTCGCGGGCCACGGTGTATGTGCTCAAGTCCTTGTCCCATGAAGACCTGTCTTCTCTGGTAGCACGTGCGGTGGCTCAGGATGCCATCGTGAGCCTCACACCCGAAGCGATCGAGCGCCTGATCGAATTCGCCGATGGCGATGCGCGTCGCCTCATCAACACCCTGGAGACTTTGTCCGAGTCGGCTCAGAATTTGCAGTTGACCCAATTGGACCTGGACACCGTCGAGCACATGCTCGGTGAGCAACTGCGTCGATACGACAAAGGCGGGGACCAGTTCTATGACACCATCAGCGCCCTGCACAAATCGGTGCGCGGCTCCAATCCAGATGCCGCCCTCTACTGGATGGTGCGCATGCTCGACGGTGGTGCAGACCCGCGCTACATCGCGCGCCGCCTCATCCGCATGGCCACCGAAGACATTGGCCTGGCCGATCCCAGGGCCTTGCAACTGGCTTTGCATGCCGCCGAGGTGTATGAACGCCTGGGCTCTCCCGAGGGCGAATTGGCACTGGCCGAATGCGTGGTGTATTTGGCCGTGGCGGCCAAATCCAATGCGGTCTACAGCGCCTACAAAGCGGCCAAGGCCTTTGTCAAAAGCCACGGCTCCTTGTCTGTGCCCATGGCTTTGCGCAATGCCCCCACCTCGCTCATGAAAAACCTGGGTCATGGTGCGGGCTATCGTTATGACCACGACGAACCCGATGCCGTGGCCAGTGGCCAGCGTCACTGGCCTGAAGAGCTCACAGATCCGCCTCGTTTTTATGAGCCGGTGGACAGAGGCCTGGAGACCAAGATTGCCGACAAACTCAAGACCTTGAGGCAACTGCATCAGCAAAATGAGAAGTGATGCTCAGGGGCGCAGGGGGTTTTCCCATCTGGATGTGATGTAAGTCGGTGATAAGCTTTCGCGATTCTTTGAACTGACCCTGTTATGGATATTTTTCTTCAACAAGTCATCAATGGGCTGGTGTTGGGAAGCATGTATGCCTTGGTGGCCTTGGGTTACACCATGGTGTACGGCATCATCAACCTCATCAACTTTGCCCACGGTGAAGTGCTCATGGTGGGCGCGCTCACCAGTTGGACGGTCATCGGACTGCTTCAAACTCAATGGCCGGGTCTGCCCGAGTCGCTCCTGCTGCTGATTTCCCTGGTGGTGGCCTGTGTGGTTGCCGCTGTCCTCAATGTGCTCATCGAGCGTGTGGCCTATCGTCGATTGCGCATGGCGCCCAAGTTGGCCACCCTCATCACGGCCATTGGCATGTCCATCCTCTTGCAGACCATGGCCATGATCATCTGGAAGCCCAACTACAAGCCCTTTCCCACGCTGTTGCCCGATGAGCCCTTTCATCTCGCCGGCGCGGTGATCACGCCCACCCAGGTGGCCATCCTGGTGGTGACGGCCTTGTCGCTGGCGGTGTTGACCTACATCGTCAACGCCACACGCCTGGGGCGTGCCATGCGTGCCACCGCCGAAAACCCCAAGGTGGCCAGCCTCATGGGGGTGAATCCCGACCAAGTCATTGCCGCCACCTTTGCCATCGGTGCGGTGCTTGCAGCCATTGCGGGTGTGATGTGGGCTTCCAACTACGGCACGGTTCAACATGCCATGGGCTTCTTGCCTGGCCTCAAGGCCTTCACGGCAGCGGTGTTTGGCGGCATTGGCAATCTGGCGGGTGCAGTGGTGGGCGGTGTGTTGCTGGGTCTGATCGAGGCGATTGGCTCGGGTTACATCGGGCATTTCACGGGCGGTGTGCTCGGTAGCCACTATGCCGATGTATTTGCCTTTGTGGTGCTCATCATCATGCTCACCCTGCGGCCGTCTGGCTTGCTGGGCGAACGCGTGGCCGATCGGGCTTGAGGGAGTGACCAACATGAATGTCATGCTTCAACGCCTGCAATCGCGCCCCGTCATGGTGGTTCTGCTGTTGCTCCTGCCCCTGATCCTGCAAGTCTTTGGCAATGCATGGGTTCGCATTGCAGACATCTCTTTGCTCTATGTCATGCTGGCCTTGGGTCTGAATGTCGTGGTGGGCTATGCAGGCCTTCTGGATCTGGGCTATGTGGCCTTCTATGCCATTGGTGCCTATTTGTTTGGTCTGCTCGCTTCGCCGCATTTGCTCGAAGCTTTTCCCGCGCTCATGCTCACCTTTCCCAATGGCTTGCATTTGCCCTTGTGGGCGGTGATCCCGCTGGCTGCCATCCTGGCTGGCATTTTTGGGGTCTTGCTTGGTGCGCCCACCCTCAAATTGCGCGGCGACTACCTGGCCATCGTGACCCTGGGCTTTGGTGAAATCATCCGGGTGTTCATGAACAACATGGATCAGCCCTACAACATCACCAACGGCCCCAAGGGCTTGGGCAGCATAGACCCGGTCACGGTGTTGGGGCACCCCTTGTCCAAAACCTTGAGCCTGGGTCCCATTGAATTGCCATCGGTCACCCAGTACTACTACCTGTTTTTGCTCTTGGTGTGGGTCAGCACCATCATCTGTTTTCGCCTGGAGCGTTCGCGAGTGGGTCGTGCCTGGATGGCCATTCGCGAAGACGAAATTGCCGCCAAGGCCATGGGCATCAACACCCGCAACCTCAAGCTCTTGGCCTTTGCCATGGGCGCCACATTTGGTGGGGTCTCGGGTGCGATGTTCGCGTCCTTCCAGGGTTTTGTATCACCCGAGTCCTTCACCCTCATGGAGTCGGTCATGATCGTGGCCATGGTGGTGCTGGGCGGCTCAGGCCATTTGCCCGGCGTGATTCTGGGTGCTGTGTTGCTATCGGCTTTGCCCGAGGTGTTGCGCTATGTGGCGGGTCCCTTGCAAACCCTCACCGATGGCCGCCTCGATGCCGCCATCTTGCGCCAGTTGCTCATTGCCCTGGCCATGATCCTCATCATGCTGCTGCGCCCCATGGGCTTGTGGCCTTCACCCGAGCACGGGCTGGCCTTGCCCAAACGCGACCCTGCCAAGAAAGGAGAACCGTCATGAGCCAAGCCGACATCGTTCTCCACGTCAGTGGGGTGTCCAAGCGCTTTGGTGGATTGCAGGCGCTCAAGCAAGTGGGTTTGCAGATTGAGCGCGGTCAGGTCTATGGCCTGATTGGTCCCAATGGCGCGGGCAAAACCACGTTCTTCAATGTGATCACGGGCTTGTACACGCCCGACGAGGGGGTGTTTGAGCTCAACGGCAAACCCTATGAGCCCAGTGCCGTGCACGAAGTGGCCAAGGCCGGCATTGCCCGCACCTTTCAGAACATCCGGCTCTTCCCCGACATGACGGCCCTGGAAAACGTCATGGTGGGTCGCCATGTGCGCACCGGATCGGGTTTGCTCGGTGCCATGTTTCAAACTCCGAGCTTCAAGGCTGAGGAGGCTGCCATTGCACAGCGTGCCCACGAACTGCTGGCCTATGTGGGCATAGACCAGTATGCGGCTTACCGCGCCAAAACCCTGAGCTATGGTGACCAGCGTCGTCTGGAAATTGCCAGGGCCTTGGCCACCGACCCGCAACTCATTGCCCTCGATGAACCCGCAGCGGGCATGAATGCCACCGAGAAAGTCCAGTTGCGTGAACTCATCGCGCGCATCCGCGCCGATCACAAAACTGTTTTGCTCATCGAGCACGATGTGAAGTTGGTCATGGGTTTGTGTGATCAGGTGACGGTGTTGGACGACGGCAAGGTCATCTCGCAAGGCTCGCCTGCCCAGGTCCAACACGATCCCAGCGTCATTGAGGCCTATTTGGGCACGGGGGGACACTGACATGGCCAGCAATGCATTGCTTGAAGTGGATCAACTCAAGGTCGCCTATGGCGGCATCCAGGCCGTCAAGGGCGTGAGCTTCAAGGTTCACGCTGGCGAATCGGTGAGCCTCATTGGTTCCAATGGCGCGGGCAAGACCACCACCATGAAGGCCATCACTGGCCTGCTCAAACCCAAGTCGGGGGATGTGCGCTACGGCGGTCAATCCATCATCGGTCAGGGTGCATGGGATTTGGTGCAGCAAGGTCTGGCCATGGTGCCCGAAGGTCGGGGTGTGTTTGCCCGCATGACCATCGACGAGAACTTGCTCATGGGCGCCTACATCCGCAACGATGCCGACATCGCCCAGGACATGGAGCGGGTCTTTGAGACCTTCCCCCGCCTCAAGGAGCGCCGCAAGCAATTGGCGGGCACCATGTCGGGTGGCGAGCAGCAAATGCTGGCCATGGGTCGCGCACTCATGTCACGCCCCAAGTTGCTCTTGCTCGATGAGCCATCCATGGGTTTGTCGCCCATCATGGTGGATCGCATCTTCGAGGTGATTCAAACCGTGACCCAGCAAGGGGTCACCTTGCTGCTGGTCGAGCAAAACGCCAGCCGCGCCTTGCAACTCACCGACCGAGCCTATGTGATGGACTCAGGAGAGATCACCATGGAAGGCCCTGCCCGCGAGATGCTGACCAACCCCAAGGTGCGCGAAGCCTACCTGGGCGAGTAAGCCCGCCTCAGGTGGCCGCGTCGGCCGCCGAGGTGAAGGCATCGGCGAAAAAGAGGTCGGGGTCCAGGCCAGCCAGGGCAACGAAATCCTTTTTGGCCGAATCGATCACGATGGGCGCACCACAGGCATAGACCTCGTGCCCCGACAAATCGGGGTGGTCTTGCAGCACCGCGCGATGGACAAACCCGTTGCGCCCTGTCCAGTGATCCTGCGCCGTCGCATCGGACACCACCGGGATGTAAGTCAACCAGGGGTGAGACTGGGCAAAGGCCTCGATCCATTCGTTCAGGTAGACATCCTGGGGGCGACGACCGCCCCAGTACAGGTGTGCGGTGCGTGCGATGCCCTGGTGATCCATGTGCTCGAGCATGGCCTTGATGGGCGCAAATCCTGTGCCCGAGGCCAGCAGGATCATGGGCAGTGATGAGGCCTCGCGCAGTGCAAATGAGCCAAAGGGACCCTCGACCCGCAAGATGTCCTTTTCCTTCATGGCACCAAAGACATGGTCGGTGAATTGCCCACCGGGCATGTGGCGGATGTGCAGTTCAATGAGCTTGGTGTCTCCCGTCACCGTGTGGGGTGCATTGGCCATGGAGTAGCTGCGCCGATCACCCGAGCGCAGCAACACATCCATGTATTGCCCTGCGCGGTATTGGACGGCTTCGGTGGCAGGCAGTTGCAGGCGCAGGCGCACGACATCCGGTGCGAGGCGCTCGAGGCTGGACACGCGGGCCGGCATCTTGCGGATCGGGAAGGCGCCCTCTTCGGTGACCTGACGCGACTCGAGCACCACATCGCTGTGGGCATGCGCACGGCAGGTGAGGATGTAGCCTTGTGCCAACTCATCCTCGGTGAGGGCTTTGGCCTGATAGGCATCCAGGCTCACTTCGCCAGACAGCTTTTTGCATTTGCACGATCCACAGGCCCCGTCCTTGCAGCCATAGGGCAGACCAATGCCTTGTCGAATGGCGGCCAGCAACAGGGTTTCATCGGCTTGAGCTTCAAATTGACGCTTGCTGGGCTCGACGGTGATGTGGTGGCTCATTCTTGGGTATCCTTTGGCGGATCGTTGTTTTCAAAACCAATCATTTTGCCCTCAAACCTTTCACCCCTGGGTGCCTTGCCGTCGCGCTTTCGCAAGCCTCGCCTGCTGGTGGTGGGCGGTGGCGATGTGGCACAACGCATGGCCAAAGACCTGGCGGGTCGCTGGCGGATGATGGTGCTGGTGCGTCGCCCCGAGCAGGCCGCTCATTGGCGAAAGCTCGGTGGCGTGCCCTTGCAAGGCGACTTGGATCAGCCCGCCACGCTCAGGCGGTTGGCGGGACTGGCGCACCGGGTGATTCATCTCGCGCCGCCTCCCACATCGGGGCAAAGCGATCCGCGCTCGCAACACCTCGTTCAGGCCTTGTCTTTGCGCACGCCCCCCGCTAGCCTGGTTTATGCCTCGACCACGGGCGTCTATGGCGATGCCAGGGGAGACGTGGTGCGGGAGACGCGCAGCCTCAACCCCATGAGCGATCGTGCCGTGCGCCGCGTGCACGCCGAGCATCAGTTGCGCCGTTGGGGCAAGCGTGCTGCTGTGGCCGTGAGTGTGTTTCGCATCCCTGGCATCCATGCCCCGGACCGTGAAGGATCCTTGCGCGATCGCCTGCTGCGGCTGGCTCCTGTGCTGGTGCCCCAGGACGATGTCCACACCAATCACATCCACGCCGATGACCTCGCGCGCATCCTGCATTGGGCCTTGTGGGGTGCAGGTCCACAGCGTTGCTACAACGTCAACGATGAAACCCGCTTGCCCATGGGCGAGGCCCTGACGCAGTTGGCACAGCACCTCGGGCTGGCACCGCCGCCTCGCCTGACCTGGGCTCAGGCCAAGGACAGCCTCAGCCCCATGGTCCTGAGTTTTTGGCGCGAATCGCGGCAGGTGGATGCCACCCGCCTGACCAGCGAGTGGCCTTGGCGTTTGCGCTATCCCAGGCTGGTGGATGCCTATTCCCCCCAGGCCTGAAGATCAAGGGCTGGCCAGTCAGCGCATGCCAATGCGTGATTCAACAAAGGCTTTGGCCGCCTCGCGTGGCAGGCTGCGCCAATAAGCCGGGCTTGCATGGACTTGGCCACCCAGGGCGGCGGCGGCTGCCCATCCCCAGCGCGGGTTGAACAGAAAGCCTCGACCCAGGGCCACGGCGTCGGCTTCACCCTGGGTGAGCACGGCCTCGGCTTGGTGCGGGTCGGTGATCAAGCCCACTGCAATCGTCGGCACACCTGTGGCTGCTTTGACTTGCTGAGCCAGCGACACCTGATAGCCCGGTCCAATCGGGATTTTTTGTTGGGGCGAAATGCCGCCTGACGAGATGTGCAGGTAGTTCACCCCAGCCCCCTTGAGCCATTCACACAAGGCCAGAGTTTGCGCCGGGTCCCAGCCGCCTTCGACCCAGTCGGTGGCCGAGAGACGGATGCCCAAAACACCAGAGAAAGCCGAACGCACGGCTTCAAACACCTCTTTGACAAAGCGGGTGCGCCCCTCGAACGAGCCGCCGTAGGCATCGGTGCGCTGATTGGAAATCGGCGAGAGGAATTCGTGCAACAAATAGCCATGCGCCCCGTGCAGTTCAATGGCATCGATGCCCGCTTGCTCGGCGCGCTGGGCTGCAGCAGCAAAAGCGTCGCGGATGCGGACAAGGCCCGCGTGATCCAGCTCCGTGGGCAGGACTTCGCCGGGCAACTGTGGCAATGGCGACGGTGCAAGCGTTGTCCAGCCGCCGTCGCTGTGCGAGAGCAATTGCCCGCCCTTCCAGGGCTGCGCGCTCGAGCCTTTGCGGCCGGAGTGGGCGAGCTGGATGCAGACCGGGGTGGGCGGTGCCAGACGGCGTGCGCGGGCGAGCACATCGCTCAGGGCGTGCGCGGTGGTGTCGTCCCACAAACCCAGGCACTGGGGCGTGATGCGGCTCTCTGGCGTGACGGCGGTGGCTTCAATGATCATCAGGCCGCAACCCGAATTGAGCAGGTTGGTCCAATGCGTCAGGTGCCAATCGGCGGCCAGGCCATCGGTGCAACTGTATTGGCACATGGGCGCCACCACCAGGCGGTTGGGCAAAGTGAGTTCACCCTGGGGTGAGGTCAAGGTCAGGGGGGAAAAAAGCAGGCTCATGTTGAAACGACTCAGGTGAGGTGCAAAACCCCATGGTAGTGAACTTCAGCAGCCGTGGGAGTCACAGACTTGTCGTTGCGCGCCCAGCCGTGAGGGCATTCAGGGCGAAAGAATGCCCAGCGTCTTGACGCCGCGCCGGATGCCCACCGATGCCGCATACCCCAGTTCGTCTGAATACATGGGCGCTTCCACGCCCCAGCGATTGAACTTCACCGATGGGCTGTAGATCAGATCCGACTGCACCGTTGGGTTGTACCAAAGCAGCACAGAACCCATGGGCTTGAGGGCGCACATGCGTGAAGACAGCTGACGACCCAGCGGGGTGGTGCCGCCCTTGCGCAGGTTGGGCGGGAAGTTGTCGTCTCCTGGCCGATGCTGATCCCATTGACTCAAGCCAACAGGCAAGACCCCATCGTCGCCCGTGTTGACGAGGCCGTCCTTGCCGCCAGTGCCCACATAGGACATGCCAGTGGGCGAGCCGATGAAGCTGAAAAACACCTGGGGCTCCACCCGTTCATCGAACTGGAACTGCAGCAAACGTCCGGGCGCTCCCGTGTAAATCAAGTAAAGGGCTGCACCCACGTACTTGGGTTGCGTGGACGATTCCTGGGCTGAGGCCCGCACAGCCACACGCAGGATGACGCTGGTGTCGTTGCGGTGCTTGAGCCATACGTCGTTGTTGAGCGAGTAGACGTTGGACCACTCCAAGCTTTTTTTCGCGATTTGCACTTCAGGCGCATTGGCCTCGGGCTGATAGCGGGTCATGACGCCGCTGGTGGCACCCATGCGGACTTTGAAATCGTTGCCATAGACCCATCCATGAAACGGGTAGGAACGACCCTTGGCAATCCAGTCGTCGATGTTGAAGGGGCGGATGTATTCATCAGCCCAAAGGTTGACGTTCAAGTCCGTGCGCCGGGCTTGATTGATGATGGGGTTGGGGTCGCAGCCCAAGTCGGGAATGGGCGCAGCATCCATGAGGCCTTGCAAGGTGGTGTGCAAGTGGGCGGTGGCCTGAGCGGGCGTGCGTCTGGCATTGGGGTCGGCGCGCAACAGCGCAGCGTCTTCGATGGCCGTCTGGATCACGGGCATGGCCTCGAATTCAGCTGTGGGTTTGGCAAAGTCCTCGGGCTTGAGGCTGGGCATTTTGTTGGCCAGGGCAGCGGGCAGTTGAATCCCGTTGTTGGGGTTGAGGTCTGCATCCAGGCCTTGGAGCAAGTACGCGATGTTGGTGACCACGGGGTCGGTGAGTGATTTGGTCTCGCTCATGTCCACGGGCGTGACGGTGGCATAGGCCACAGCGGGTGGGAACTCGATGGCGCCATAGCGAAAGGTGACCGACTCGCCTTGTCGATAGTCAAAGCCGCCATCGGCACGGGTCACGCCAGAGAGGGTGGGTGTGATGAAGGTCAAGCCCTGGACAGCGCTGTCCAGAAAGATGCCGCTTCGGATGTCCCCCAGCCCACCGGCTACGCTGCTGGATCCGCCGCCGCCCCCACCACATGCGCTCAGCCACGCCGCGGCACAAAGTCCTGCGGCCAGGACTCTGGAACGGATGAGCACGAGCGACACACAAGGGCTTGAGAACATCGGGACATCTCACAGCAGCAGGGAACAATCTGGACCCAATGGGGGAGCCGAGCAGGCTCATGCCCCCCGAACTGGCCATGGTGTATCGGTCCATGCCAGCAGGTCTTGAGTAAAAAAAGGGGGGGGTGGTGCCGGAAGCCGGAATCGAACCGGCACGGTGTTTTGCACCGGCAGATTTTGAATCTGCTGCGTCTACCAATTTCGCCACTCCGGCAGCGAGACAGGCGCGCATTATGGCACAGTAACGGGGATGAACTTCCCAACTCTTGAAGCCGTCATTGGCCACACCCCCCTGGTTCGATTGCAACGTGTGGGTCAGGCCAGTTGTCAGGCCCACCACAACGTCATCCTGGGCAAACTCGAAGGCAACAACCCGGCGGGTTCGGTGAAAGACCGGCCAGCGCTGTCCATGATCCAGCGGGCAGAAGAGCGCGGCGACATCCGCCCTGGCGATACCCTGATCGAAGCCACCTCGGGCAACACCGGCATTGCGCTGGCCATGGCGGCCGCCATCAAGGGCTATCGCATGGTGCTCATCATGCCCGAGGACTTGTCGATTGAGCGTGCACAAACCATGAAAGCCTATGGCGCCGAACTCATCCTGACCCCCAAGGCGGGCGGCATGGAGCATGCGCGTGATCTGGCCGATGACATGCAGCGACAAGGCAAAGGGCGTGTGCTGGATCAATTCGCCAATGCCGATAACCCCCGCATTCATTTTGAAACCACCGGACCTGAAATCTGGCGCGACACCCAGGGCACCATCACCCACTTTGTCTCGGCCATGGGCACCACAGGCACCATCACCGGGGTGGGGCGTTACCTCAAGTCGCAAAACCCCAATGTGCGCATCGTGGGTGCGCAGCCGCAAGACGGCTCACGCATCCCCGGCATACGCAAGTGGCCCGAGGAGTACCTGCCCAAAATCTATGATCCTTCGGTGGTGGATGAGATGGTCTATGTGAGCCAGGCCGACGCTGAGGACAGCGCGCGTCAACTCGCCCGCGAAGAAGGTTTGTTCGCGGGCATCTCGGCCGCAGGCGCTTGCTGGGTGGCACAACGCATCAGCGAGCGCGAGCGCAACGCGGTGATCGTCTTCATCGTGTGTGACCGTGGCGATCGCTACCTTTCCACGGGGGTGTTTCCAGCATGAATGAACCCCGCTTTTGTCCGCAATGTGCGACCCCCTTGCAATGGTTGACCCAGAGCGAGGATTCGGGTGAGGTCACCCGCCTGCGCTGTACGGCCTGCGAATGGACGCATTGGAACAACCCCACGCCCGTGCTGGCGGCCATCGTCCAGGTGGGCGATCAGGTGTTGCTGGCTCGCAATGCTGCATGGCCAGGGCGGCGCTTTGCGCTGATCACGGGCTTCATGGAAGCGGGTGAAACCCCGCAAGAGGGCGTGAGTCGCGAAATCAAAGAGGAGACCCAGCTCGATGTCACTTCGCTGGCACTGGTGGGCGTGTACGACTTTCAGCGCATGAACCAGGTCATCATTGCCTACCACGCCATGGCAACGGGTGTGGTGCAACTCTCGCCCGAGTTGGTGGAGTACAAACTCTATGCACCGCAAGACATCATTTGTTGGCCTTCGGGAACTGGACAGGCTGTGGCCGATTGGCAGCGTGGCCTGGGCATCGAACCCCGGTTCATGGATTGGGCTGAGCGCGACCGATTGAACGTGGAGTGATGCAAATGGATGTGGACCTCGAACTCGATACCTGCGGCCTCAACTGCCCCTTGCCCATCCTCAAGGCCAAGAAGGCGCTTTCGGGTTTGCAAAGCGGCCAGTTGCTCAAAATCAAGGCCACCGATCCCGGTGCCATGAGGGACTTCGCTGCCTTTGCCAAACAGACGGGCAACGAGTTGCTGCTGCAAGAGACCGTCGGCCAGGAATTTCACTTCGTGCTCAAGCGCCGCTAAAGCCGGGGGCATGCCCCAGCTTGCAGTGATGAAGCCCTCGGGCTGGCTCAACCCAGCTTGACGCGCTGGGTGCTGAGCTTGTCGACGGTGGCCTTGAAGTCACTCAGGCGCTGGCGCTCCTGCTCAATGACTGCAGCCGGAGCCTTGGCCACAAAGGCTTCGTTAGAGAGTTTGCCCTCGGCCTTGTTGATCTCACCTTGCAGCCGCGCGATTTCCTTGTCCAGACGCTGGCGCTCGGCAGCAAGGTCGATCTCCATGTACAAGCACAGGCGCATGCCACCCACCACCGCCACGGGTGCGGCTTGTGCGGCCTGGCTCCACTGGGCTTCGTCCTCGAACACCTGCACCTCGCTCAACTTGGCCAGGGCCTTGAGCACGGCGGCCTGCTCGCGTGCGAACTCGGCCTCGCCCAGCACCAGCAGGGGCAGTCGCTGGGCGGGCGAGACGTTCATCTCGCCACGCAGGGTGCGGCAGGCGTCGACCACGGCCTTGAGCTGGGCCACATGTGCCACCGCCGCTGGATCGATCTTTTCGGGTTGCGACACCGGGTAGGGTGCGACCGCCAGCAAGGGGCGCATCGCATGGGCGGGCACCGTGCCCGCAACCGGCGCCACCACTTGCCAGAGTTGCTCGGTGATGAAGGGAATGATGGGGTGCGCCAGGCGCAACAGGGTTTCGAGCACACGGATCAGCGTGCGGCGCGTGGCCCGTTGAACCGATTCGTGCGGGCTTTGCAATTGCACCTTGGCGATTTCCAGGTACCAGTCGCAGTACTCGTTCCAGACAAATTCGTAGATGTGCTGAGCCACTTGATCGAGTCGGTAGTCGTCAAAGGATTTGGCCACCTGGGCTTCCACCACTTGCAGCTCAGACACGATCCAGCGGTCGGCCTGACTGAAATGCATGTAGCCGTGCATGGGGCCACCCACCTCGCACTCGGCCTTGGTGTGGGGCTTGAGACCGCAATCAAAGCCCTCGCAATTCATGAGCACAAAGCGTGTGGCATTCCACAGTTTGTTACAAAAGTTGCGGTAACCCTCGCAGCGCTTGCTGTCGAAATTGATGCTGCGCCCCAAAGAGGCCAGAGCGGCAAAGGTAAAGCGCAAGGCATCGGCGCCATAAGCCGGGATGCCCTCGGGAAATTCCTTCTCGGTGTTTTTTCTCACCTGCGGGGCGGTCTCGGGTTTTCTCAAGCCAGTGGTTCGCTTGTCCAACAAACTCTGCAGGTCGATGCCATCGATGAGGTCCACGGGGTCGAGCACGTTGCCCTCGGACTTGCTCATCTTCTGCCCATGCGAATCGCGCACCAGGCCATGGATGTACACATGCCTGAAGGGGACTTGGCCAGTGAAATGGGTGGTCATCATGATCATGCGAGCCACCCAGAAAAAGATGATGTCGTAACCCGTGACCAAGACGGAGCTGGGCAGGTACAAATCCTGATCACTCAGAGCTTGCGCCTGGTGCGGCCAACCCAGGGTGGAGAAGGGCACCAGGGCACTGGAGTACCAGGTGTCCAGCACATCCTCATCGCGGGTCAAGACCTTGCCCGGACCGCGCTGATCGGCCTGCGCCTGCGCCTCTTGCTGGGTGCGGGCGACATACACATGGCCGTCCTGGTCGTACCAAGCCGGGATTTGATGCCCCCACCACAGCTGTCGGCTGATGCACCAGTCCTGGATGTTGTTCATCCACTGGTTGTAGGTGTTGACCCAGTTCTCAGGCACAAACTGAACCTGGCCGCTGGCCACGGCATCGATGGCTTTTTGGGCAATGCTCTTGCCAGTGGGATCTTGCGGGCTGACCTTGGTCATGGCCACAAACCACTGGTCGGTGAGCATGGGCTCGACCACTTGTCCGGTGCGAGCGCAAATGGGCAACATCATCTGGTGCGGTTTGACCTCGATCAGGTAGCCCTGGTCCTCAAGGTCTTTGAGCACGGCCTTGCGCGCTTCAAAGCGGTCCAGACCTTGATAGGCCTTGGGGCCGTTGTCGTTGACTTTGGCATCCAGCGTGAAGATGGTGATGAGCGGGATGTCGTGACGCAAGGCACAAGCGTAATCGTTGAAGTCATGCGCGCCAGTGATCTTCACGCAACCAGAGCCGAATTCACGGTCGACAAAATCATCGGCAATGATGGGGATGCGGCGGTCGCACAAGGGCAACTCCACCAGCTTGCCCACCAGGTGCTGATAGCGCTCATCGAGCGGATGCACCGCCAGGGCACCATCGGCCAGCATGGTCTCGGGGCGGGTGGTGGCAATCGTCATGCCGCGTTGCTTCACACCATCGATGAGCTGAGGTCCATCGGCAAAGGGATAGCAGATGTAGTGCATCTTGCCTTGCGACTCGGTGGCCTCCACCTCCAGGTCGGACACGGCACTCATGAGCACTGGATCCCAGTTGACCAGGCGCTTGCCCCTGTAGATCAGGCCTTGCTCATAGAGGCGCACAAAGGTCTCGGTCACCACCTCAGAGAGCTTGTCATCCATGGTGAAGTATTCGCGGCTCCAATCCACGCTGTCACCCATTCGGCGCATTTGCTGGGTGATGGTGTTGCCAGATTGTTCTTTCCACTCCCACACCTTGGCGATGAAGTTTTTTCTGGCCTCGGCTGGGCTGGTGCCCATGTCATGGCGGGAAATGCCTTTCGACTGCAACTGACGCTCGACCACGATTTGCGTGGCAATGCCAGCATGGTCTGTGCCTGGCACCCACACGGTGTTGTGACCGCGCATGCGGTGCATGCGGGTGAGGCTGTCCATGATGGTCTGATTGAAGGCATGCCCCATGTGCAAGGTGCCTGTGACATTGGGCGGCGGTAACTGGATGGCAAAGCTGGGCTGGCCAGCCTGGGGTTGGCCAGTGCCTCGATGCCCGGCGCGTCCCACGCCCGAGGACTCCCACACGGGACCCCATTGGGCTTCCACTTGCGCGGGTTCAAATGATTTGGACAGGCTATCGAGTCCGGGCTGA
>JACCDW011206207.1_pt1 | contig 48185 bp, 10 predicted proteins | sample 7449781 | NCBI WGS metagenome assembly JACCDW01 (sample SAMN15323449, study PRJNA562643) | freshwater metagenome | isolation source: river surface water | place: USA:Blue River Watershed | collected 2017-08-18
ATAATACTTTATTTTTTTTATTTTTCTTTGGTTTTTCAACAGGTTCTTCAACAATTTCTTCTACAAGTTCTTCTACAATTTTATTTTTTTTATTTTTCTTTGGTTTTTCAACAGGTTCTTCAACAACTTCTTCTACAGGTTCTTCGACAATTTTAATAGGTTCTTCTACAATTTTAATAGGTTCTTCTACAACTTCTTCAACTGGTTCTTCGACAATTTTATTTTTTTTATTTTTCTTTGGTTTTTCAACAGGTTCTTCAACAACTTCTTCAATAACTTCTTCAGTAGGTTCTTTAATAAGTTCTTCTACAATTTTATTTTTTTTATTTTTCTTTGGTTTTTCAACAGGTTCTTCAACAACTTCTTCGACAATTTTAATAGGTTCTTCTACAACTTCTTCAACTGGTTCTTCAATAACTTTTTCAACTGGTTTTTCAACTGGTTTTTCAACTGGTTTTTCAACAATTTCTTCTTCAATAACTTTTTCAACAATTTCTTCAATTTTATTTATATTATTATAAGAATTATTTGATGTTTCATTTTCTATATTTTTAATAATTTCTTCAATAGGTGGTTCTTCAATTTTAACAGGTATTTTTTCATTTTTAACATGTTTTTCAATAACTTCTTGATTTTTATTAATATTTTCAGGTTTAGTATGTAGTTTATTAATTGTTTTTTCTAATAAAAGGATTTGATTATTTTTTTCTTTTAATTGTTTATTTAAATTATTAATAATAGAAAATTTATTTAAATTAGCTAAATCATGTGTTAATGATTCTGTTTGTTCATATAATTCTTCATTTAATTTTTTTAATTTAATATTTTCTTCTTCTATGTTTTTAATATATGTATAAATCATTTCTGAATTAGTAATCATTTATAATATATAAAAATTATCTTTTAAATAAATTTATTTAAATTGTTTTAGATACATTTGTTGTTTTAACAGGAATTGTAGTTTTTGAAGCAATGGTGGTTGTTTTAGTTTTAGATGGTATTACAGTTGTTTTAACTGGAGTAGTTGTTTTAACTGGAGCAGTTGTTTTAACTGGAACAGTTGTTTTAACAACAGTTTTAACTGGGGTAGTTGTTTTAACTGGAGCAGTTGTTTTAACAACAGTTTTAACAGGTACAGTAGTTTTTGAAGGTACAACAGTTTTAACAGGTGTTTTAACAGGTGTAACAGTAGTTTTAACAGGTGTAACAGTAGTTTTAACAGGTGTAACAGTAGTTTTAACAGGAACAGTAGTTTTAACAGGAACAGTAGTTTTAACAGGAACAGTAGTTTTAACAGGAACAGTAGTTTTAATAGTAGTTACAGGTGTTACAGTAGTTTTAATAGGTGTAATAGGTATTGATGAAGTTGAAACTTTATTAATATATTGTATTGGTTCAGTTGATGAAATAGTTATTGGTGCAGGTTTTGATACATTTAATAATATTTTACTTTGTACAACATTTGTATTTGATAATAATGCATTAGAAAATGGTTTAATATTAATTGATATTTGTTTTGATTTAGTTGATAAGTAATTATTAGTTTCAGAAGTTTCAGCTTGTAATACAATTACACCTTCTTTATTTGCATATAATAGATTATCTTTAATTGTAACAATTTCTTCATTTTGTCCTGATGCAGATATTGATGAAATAATATTATATTTAACAATAGCATTATCTAAAACTCCACCTAATGATAATTTAAATGCACTATTACTAATAAAAATATCTTTAATTTCTTTTAATATTAAATTAGGTTGTGATGATTTATTAACATTAATAGTAATTGTAGTTTCAGCAGGGTAATATTTAGAATTACCTTCATTATATGCTTTAATAGTACATTTACCAACATTTAATCCAATTAAATTATTACTACTATCAATTTTACATATTAATGGACTATTTGAAATATATTTAATACTATTAGGAATACTACCACCATCAACACCTAATTTAATTTTTCGATTATATGATAATTGATTAAGATTTAAAAATTTAAGAGGTGCTTGTTTAATTTTAGTAACTTCAACTTTAACAGTATTAGAGTTAGTAGATAAATAATTATTTGTTTCATTACTAATAGCTTGTATATAACAAATACCTTCATTAATAGCAAATAATTTATTACCAACAATTTTACAAACTTCAGTATTAGTAGTATTTGAAACTTCAAATTTAACATCAGGTGATTCTAATAATCCAGAATATGATATATTATATCCTTTATCAGGTTCAACATTAATTATACTAGAAACAATATTATTTAATACAAAATTAGGTTGATAAATTTTATTAACAATAACTTTAAATACTTTGTTAATTGGTAAATATTCATTAGTACCTTCTCTAATAGCATTAATATTACATATACCTGCATTATTACCAATAATTGAATTATTAACAATTAAACAATTAGATGTGTCTGATGTATATGTTAATATACCTTTATTAATTTCATTAATCATATTTAAATCAAAACTATCCTTATAATCAATTTCAATTTCACTTTCAAGATTTAAATCAGTAGGACTTAATCGTTTAACATTAATAATAATTTGATTAGATCTAGATTCAATATAAGTATTTGTTTCTAAAACAATAGCTTCAATAATACAAATACCTTCTGTTAAACCAGATAACATATTGTTTTGAATATTACAAACATTAGCTTTTTGTTGTGATGTATTTAATGAACTAATAATATTGAATATTATTTTTGGGTTTTCTTTAAAGCCACTAACTTTAAGATTATATCTTTTACCAACAAAAATACTGTTTGTTTTATTAATATTCTCTAAAATAATATTAGGTTGTTGTGCTTTATTAACTTTAAATGAAACTTCTTTATTAATATAACTAAATACATTATCAGCAGCTCTATTTATTTTAATATTACAATAACCAATTCCAACAGCAATTAAAGTATTATTAATAATTTTACATTTAGTTTCATCCATTGAAGAAAATGTTACATTATCATTACCTTTATTAAGTTTTAGTTGTATTTTATCACCATAATTAATAATAGTGGGTGTTTCAAAAATAACATCATCTAATGTTTGTTTTTGTACTTGAATATACATTTTGTTACTAAATGTTTTTAAATAATTATATGTTTCATTAGCAACTGCTTGTAATATAAATGAGCTTTGTTTATAAGCATATAAATTCATACTAGAATCAATGCTAATACTATTAGATATATCTAACCATTCGATATTCCAAGTGATATTAGCATTATCTTTTAATCCTTTAATAATAATAGGAATACCAGTATCAGGTGAAACATTAATAATATTATCAACAGTTAATTTATCAAGATATATATTTTGTTCTGCTTTTTGTACATTAATAAAATAATCAGCATAAACATAATCATAAATATTATTACCTTTTCTATAAATAGAAAATTTACATTGACCTGCATTAAGACCAGTTATAATATTTCCACTAATACTACAATTAGTACCAGTAGTAGTAATAACAGGTTTTTCATCAGTATTTCCACCATAAATTTTTAATGATATTTGATTATTAACAAATAAAGGACCAGAAGGTTCAATATATAGTTTATCTTGTTTTAAAAATTTAACAGTAATTAATAATTTATTTGTAATAGTTTCTTTATAATTAGAACTTTCACTTAATATAGCATAAACTTCACAAGTACCAGCTTTATTAGGTATTATATTATTATTTTGAACTGTACAATTATCATTATTAACAATATATTGAACAGTAGTTTTTTCTTGTAAACCATCAATAAGTAAATTATATTTATAATTAGTATTAATTTCTAATTCATTATTTTTATTAATATTAACAAGACTAACATTTTGTAGTGATTTATTAATATTAATTTCAATAGATACTTCAGTAGGAAGATATCTATAATTACCATCTTTAAAAGCATAAATAGTTGCTTTACCAGCATATAAACCATATACAGTGTTATTTTTGATAATACAATTTTTACTATATGAATAATATTGAATTTTATTATTTGTACTACCACCATATGCACTAATATAAATAGTATTACCAACTGATAATTCAGAAATTTCATTAAATACTAAATCATTTTGTTTTTCTTTAACAACACTAATATTATATTCTTTACTATAATCACCAAAATAATTAGTTGTTTCAGAAACAGAAGCTCTAATAATAAATGATCCAGTATTTAATATATATAATTGATTTCCAACAATTTGTACAACTTGTTTATTTTGTTCAAATGGTAAATCAACTAATATATCAAATTTAATATCTGGATTTTCAAAAACTTTAGATATATTTAATATAATTGGTTGTAATGGGTTAATGGTATATGTATCTAATAAATTTTCAATTTCAATAAAAGGTTGTTTTATTTTATTAACAACAAATTTAACATATTTAGTTAATTCTTCATAATCAGGTGTTTGTTTTTTAGTAATAGAAATATACTGTATACCTGCTTGTAAACTAGTTAATTTATTATTAATAACAGATAATTTAGATTCATCTAATGATTTAATTTCATAAATATTAGGGTCAAATGTACCGTTATTAATAGTTAAACTGACTGTACTATTATAATATATTTTAGGGATTTTATCAACTATAAATTGTGAAGGTGAATTAAGTATTACATTAATAGTAAAAGGTTCAGTAATTGTTTCAGTATAATTAGTTGTTTTAAGTATTTTAGCTCTAATTGTGCATGTACCTTGAGTATTTGCAATAAGTTTATTATTATTAATTGTACAACAATTATCTGGGATATTTTTAAGAATTTCGTATACAACAACAGGATTTTCTTCTATATTAGCAATTTGTAATTCATATTCTTCATTAGGATTATTAAATAATTCATTAGTATCATTAAAATTTATAATATATGGATTATTTTGTTTAATAGGTAAAACATTAACTGTAACTTCACCTGATAATGGTAAATACATAAAATCACCTTCTTTAAATATTTTAAATATACATATACCAGTAGATTGTGTAATAATTTTTAGTGATGAATCAATATAACATACATCATTATTTGGTTCAATTTTAATACTTGAATCAGTATTACCACCAATAACATTAAAGAAATTAGAAGAATTATATTCAATTTGTAATGGAACATTTATAATAAAATCATCTTGTTCTTGTTTATTAATATTAATAGTAATAGTATTTGACTTAGTTTCATAATAATTATCAGTTTCAGTAGCAATAGCAGTAATTTTACAAACTCCAGATTTATTAGCAAATAATACTCCATTGTTAATAACAATTAAATTATCAGATGTATCAGTTATATTTTCAATAATAAACAATACATTAGCATTATCTTCAACAAAACTATATTCTAAATAATAAGGATTATTGGGGTCAACAAAAATAGTATTATCTTTATTAATATCAACTAATATAAAATTATTTTGTTTAATTTTATTAATAACAAAAGTTTTTTCAGTATAAATTGGTTTATACATAAAATTACCTTCTTTATAAGCAGAAATAGTAAATGTACCTGTACCAGTAGGAATAATAGTATTGTTAATTATATTACATATTGAACTATTTGATTCAACTACAACTTCACTATCAACACTACCTCCACTAATTAAAATATTAGCCATATCATTATAATTTAATTCTTTAGATAAAGATATATCAATTGGTATTTGTTCGCCTTTAACAATAAATAATTTAATAATATTTGATTTTGATTCTAAATAATTATCAGTTTCACCAACAACAACTTGAATAGTACAAGAGCCTTCATTACTAGTTATAATATAATTATCAACAATAGTAATACAATTATTTTCACTAGTAATAATATAATTAAAAGAAGGAGTATCTCTTAAATTTTTAATATTAATTTTATGTTTAATATTTGGATTAACAAATAATATATTTTTTTCATTAATATCTTCAATAAAAATATCTTTTTGTGTAGTTTTATTAACATTTATATTATATTCTTTAACAATAGGATTAAATTCAGTATTACCTTTTTTAGTTGCTTTTAATGAACAAACACCAGCTTTAACAGCAATTAATACATTATTCATAATAATACAGTTATTATTGGTTGTAGTATATTCAATATTATCACTATTATTAAGTCTAATTGCATCATTTATATAAATATTATTATTAGCTCCAATATTAAATTCTTGTTGATTTTTCTTTTTAATAATTACATCAATACTATTTGAAACAGTTTCAGCATAATTATCAGTTTCGCTAGCAATTGCAACAATAGAAACAGTACCATCAGTGATACCATATAATGTATTATCTTCAATATAACAAATTTTATTATTAATAATTTTATATTGTATATCAGGTTCTTCTTTAATATTAGAAATATTAAGTTTATTTATTTTATTATCATAAACATAAATTGTATTAGTAGTATTTATATTTTCTAATTTAAGTTGTTGTTTAATTTTATTAACTTTAATAAAATAATTAGTTGAATATGTTTCAAATTGTTCATCTCCTTCTTTAGTAATAGTTAACATACAATAACCAGTATTATTACCAATAATTTCAGTACCATTAACTAAACAATTATCATTAGAAGGACTAATTGTGAGTAGACCATTAGTACTTCCTCCTGTTATATTTAATTTAATAGATGAGCTAAAATATAAAGGACCAGAAGGAACAATAACAAGTCCAGATTGTTTTAATTGTTTAACTGTAACAACAATTTGATTACTTTTAGTTGAGTTAAAGGTACTTGTTTCACTAGTAATTGCTTCGATAATACATACACCTTGATTTAAGGGTGATAATTTACCATTTTGAATTTCACAAATATCATAATTACCTAATGAATATGAATAAATAATATTAAATTTAATTTCAGGATTTTCTTTAACACCAGAAACAATTAAATCATAATCTCTATCAGGTTCAGCTAATATTTCATTAGTAGAATTAATATTATGTAATGTTATAGTTTGGTCAATTTTAGAAATATATACTAAAATGGATTCAGATATTTCATAATACATAAAATCAGCTTCTTTAGTTGCAGTTAAAACACTATAACCAGCATTAACACCAATTAAATTATTACCTTGAATATAACATGAATTATTAGAAACACTATATTTAATTTTATTTGAATTACTACCCCCTGAACAACTAATACTAATAATACCACCAACAATTAATTTTTCTAATGGTTCAAATATAAGTGGTTCTTGTTCATTTTTAGTAACAACAATTAAATAATCTTTTGATTCAACACCGTGATAATTATTTGTTTCAGCAGAGTAACTTCTAATAACAGCACTACCAGCATTATGAGCAATTAATTTGTTAGAATTAAAAGTAACAACTTCTTTAAAAGTTTCAAAAGGATTATTTGATATAACTTTAAATAAAACTTCTGCATTATCATTTAATTTAGTTGTTGTTAATACAACAGGTATTGAAGGATTAACAAATAATTCAGAAATATTTTCATTAATAATTAATTCAGGTTGTGATAATTTTTTAACAGTAATTTTCATTGTTTTAACTAATGCTTTATACATAAATGTAGCTTTTTTAGTAACAGTTAAAATATATTCACCAGCTAATAAACCAGATAATTTTAATCCATCAACAGATAAACCATTATTATTAGAAGATTCAATAATATAATTATTTAAATCGAATTTTTCTTCGGTAATTACTAAATCAACAGAACTATTATAAAATAAATCAGGTAATTGTTCAATAATATAATTAGCAGGTGATTTTAATATAACATTAACTTTAATAGGTACTGATTCAGATTGTAAATAATTAGTAGTTTTATTAATAATTGCTTTTACTATAACATAACCTTCACCAAGAGGTTTAATTTTATTATTAGTAATTGTAGCAACAGATTTAGAATTAGAATCAGGAACAATAACTAATTCATATGTAGGATTTTCCATAAGACCTAATAATTCAAATTCATATTCTTTAGAAGGGTCAACTTCAATATCATTAGATTCATTAAATTTTTTAATAGTAACAGTTTGTAAGATAGGTTTTACTTCAATATTAATAGTTTTTTGTATTGGTAAATACATAAAGTCACCGGCTTTTGATATTTTAATAGTACTAGTACCAACTTTATTTGTTATTAATTTATATTTATCATCTAAATTACAAACATCATTTAATAATTCAAAATTAATAAATTCTTCACTATTACCTCCAGATGCTTGTAAAGTAAAATTATTTTTATAATCAATAGTTTCAGGATATGTAATAATTAAATTATCTTGTATATTTTTAATTACATTAATCATAATTGTATTTGATTGTGTTGATAAGAAATTAGTAGTTTCAGTAGTTACAGCAGTAATAGAACATGCACCATCCAAATTTGCTGTTAAAATACCATTATTAATAGTAATAATTTGTTTATTTTCAGAATTATAATTAACAATATTGTATGTAATAATAGGTGATTCTTCTACTTTAGAGACATTTAATTTAATAGGATTTTTAGGATTAACATAAATAATATTGTTATCATTAATTTTATCAAGGGTGAAATTATTTTGTTTTATTTTTTTAACTTCAATAACTAAATTAGCACTAATATCATAGTATTGTTCATCACCTTGTTTTATAGCATTAACTTGACATGTACCAGCATTTATTCCAATTAATTTATTATTAATAATATTACAATTAGATGAGTCAATAGTAAAAACAGGTAAATTATTAGTAGAACCACCAATATATTCTAAATCAATAGATTCTCTATAATATAATTCATTATTTTTGAATAATTTAAATGCAGTTTGATTATTTTTTTTAGTAACAATTTTAATAATATTTGATTTACTACTAATATAATTATCAGTTTCAGAAGTAGTTAAATATATTTCACATTCACCTTCTAATGTTGGATAAAATTTATTATTAGAAATATAACCAATTTTATTATTAGAAATGATATAATTAATTTGTGGATTTTCTTTAATATCAGATGAAATAATATTATAACCAACAGTAGGATTAACATACATAAAATCAGTATAGTTTTCAATATTTATTTTAATAGTTGGTTGATAAATTTTATTAACATTAATAACATATTTACTAATAAGGTCATTATATGTATTATTACCTTTAATTGTTGCAGTTAAAATACATTTACCAGCATGTGAACCAATTAATGTAGTACCTAAAATAGTACAATTTGGATTATCAACTGAATAATTAATATTAAAACCCATATACATTTGATTTAATACAACTGCTTCTAAAAATGACATATTTGTTAAATTATTTAAATCAAAAACAGGTAATGATTTTTTAGTAACAACAACTTTAATTTCATTTGTTTTTGTTGCACTATAATTTGCAGTTTCATTTAAAATAGCATATATAGTAGATTCACCTTCACTAAGAGGAATAAGTGTAGAATCTTTAATATAACAAACATCAAAATTAGTAGAATAATATTTAATATTTGGTTGTTCTTGAACACCTTCAATATTAATAGGTATAGCATTTTCAGAATCAACAGTTAAATTATTATTTACACTTAAATCAAGTAATTTAACATTTTGTTGTATTTTAGATACATTAATAAATAAATCTTTAATAATTTTACTATATACATTATCACCTTCTTTAGTAATAGTTAATACACATTTACCAGCTTTTTTACCATAAATTATAAAATCACTAATAGTACAATTATCATTTTGTGATGTAATAGTAACTTTACCATTAGAATTACCACCGGTAACTAATACAGAAATATTAGAATTATAATATAACGGTGTAGTTTTAATAATTAAATCAGTCTGAGGTAATGCTTTAACATTAATAACTAAATCAGTAGTTTTAGATGATAAATAATTTTTTGTTTCAGAAACAATACCAGTAATAGTACATTCACCTTCATTAAGTGCAACAAGTTGATTACCATTAATAGAACATACATTATCATTAACAGATTTAATAGTATACATAACATCAGGATTTTCTTTAAGATTATTAATTACTAATTCATAAGTAATATTAGGGTCAACAAATATTTCATTAGTTCTACTAATATTATTAATACTAATAGTTTGATTAATTTTTAAAATAGAAATATTAAAATTTAATGTTTCATCTAAATACATAAAATTACCAGGTCTTAAAACAGTAATAGTAGAATCACCTGAATTTAATCCAAATATTTTATTATTTGAAATGTAACAATTATTATTATTAATTGTATATTTATTATCATTAGGACTGTTACCACCTTTTATATTTAAACTAATAGATGAATTAACATATAATTTTTCTAATTCAACAACTTGTAAAATATCTTGTTTATTTTTAGTGACAGTAAATGTAATTAAATCTGTATCAGTAGAATAATAATTTAATGTTTCAGGAGTATAAGCTAAAACACTAACAGTACCAATATTAGTAAATATTATTTTATTTCCTTCAATATAACAAACACTATTACCTTCTAATGGTGTATTAGTTATTATTTTATAATATATTTCAGTAGTTTCTTGAACAGGAGAAGTTTCTAATTTAATTTGTTTTTCTGGATTAACTTTTTGTTCATTACTAATATTAATTATTTTAAAATCAGGTTGTTTAATTTTATTAACAAATATTTTAATTGGTTTAGTTAATGCTTTATACATAAAAGTAGCCTTTTTAGTAACATTTAATAATGATAATCCAGCATTTAATCCAGTTATTTGATTATTTAATCCAGTTATTTTATTATTTTCAACTAGAACATTATCAGATGTTGCTAAAATTTCATATTCATCATTAAATAAACCATCATTTACAGTAACTAAAATATTTGATTTATAATATAATTGTTCTACTTTATCAATAATAAAATCAGCAGGGTCTTTTAATTTAATTCTTAAATTATATAATGGTGTTTCAGTTTTTAAATAATTACTAGTTTTATCTAATATTGCTTTTAATACAATATTACCAGCATTTAAACAATATATATTGTTATCAACTAATTTAATAACTTCTTTACCTTGTTCATCAGGTGTGGAACTAACAATTTGAAAAGTAATTGGAGGATTTTCTTGAGTATTTTCAACTATTAATTTTTGTGCAACATTTGGATCAACAAATAATTCATTTGTTTGATTAAATTTATTGATAAATACATTTCTTTGTAAAATAGGATTTACTTTAATTTTAATAGTAGTTTGAATAGGATTATATTTAAAATCACCTTCTTTAGAAACATTAATTGTACATTCTCCAATTTTATTTGCATATGTTTTATATGTAGTATCAATAATACATGAATCATTATCAGTTTTAAAAACAATAGGTAAACTAGTATTACCTCCAGATGCTTGAATATAATATGTATCGTCAAAATTCATTTCAACAGGATATGTAATATTTAATTTATCTTGATTATTTTTTAATACTTTAACAACAACTGGTTTAGATTTAGTTTCTAAATAATTATTAGTTTCTAATGAGTAAGCAATAATAGAACAAATACCTTGATTATTTGCATATAATTTATTATCATTAATTGATATAATATCTTGGTCTGTTTCAGTAGAATGTGAAAGAATAACTTGATATATAATGTTTGCTTTTTCATTAACTTTAGTAGTAGTTAATTCAATAGGTGTATTTGGTTCAACGTATATAGTATTTGTTTCATTAATATTGTACATTTCAAAGTTTGGTTGATATATTTTATTAACTTGAATATATACAGAATCTGATATTGGATTATACATTTCATTACCTTCTTTATAGATATCAATTTTACATAATCCATATGATAATCCAATAATTAAATTATTTAATATTGAACAATAAGGACTAGAAGTTTTAATAACAGGTTCAATATTAGTACTACCACCAGTAATATTAAGTTTTGTTGAATAATTATAATATAATTTTTCAGGAATATTTTCAATAATTAAATCAGATTGTGTATTTTTACTAACTTTTAATAAAATTTTATTAGATGTTGATGGTAAGTAATTAATAGTTTGCATTGTTTCAAAATATATAGTAGCTTCACCTTCTTTAATAGCAATTAAATGTGTATTATTATCAATAGTACAAACATCAGGATTACTACTAATAAAAGTTACATTTGCATTTTCAAGAACATTTAATGCATTTAATATATGTTTAATTTTATTATTAACAAATATTTTATTATTGTCATTAATATTTTGAATAGTAATATTTGGTTGAATTACTTTTTTAACTTCAATTTCAAATTGTGTTGTAACAGAATTATATTCATTATTACCTTTTTTAATACTATATAATATACAATTACCTGCTTTTTTACCAATTAATGTATTATTAATGACTTCACAATTATCATTACTAGTTTTATATTCTGTTTGGAAATCAGTATTACCACCTTCAATATTTAATATAATAGAATCATTATAATCAATGGTATTAACATTATTAATAACTAATATTTTTTGTTGTTTTTTAGTAATGAAAACAGTAATTTGATTAGTTTTAGTTTCTAAATAGTTTTCAGTTTCTCCAATAACAGCTTCAATAACACAAATACCTTCACTTGTTGGATTTAAAATATTATTTTGAATATTACAAAAATCAGAATTAGTAATGTTCCATTTAATAGAAGGGCTTTCTTTAAGATTATCAATATTTAAATTAATTTTATCACCGACAAATATATTATTATTATTTGATAAATTTTGTAATATTACATCTTGTGATACTTTACTAACTTGAATATTATAATAAGTGTTAACAGAATCAAAATTAGCATTTCCTTCTTTATAAATATTTAATACTGAATTACCTGCTTTTTTACCATAAATAATATTACCACTAACAGTACAAATGGTTGTATCACTAGATGTTATTTGTGCATTACTAGAAGTATTTCCACCTAAAATATTTAATTTTATAAAATTATTAAAATATAAAGGTCCAGAAGGAATAATAACAAGGTCAGATTGTTTTATAGGTTTAACAGTTAATGTTAATTTATTACTTTTTGTTAATAAATAATTATTAGTTTCAGAAATAACAGCTTCAACAACACATGTACCTGCATTTAATGCTACTAATTTATTATTAATAACTTTACAAATAATATTTTCATTATTATCATAATTAATAACATTATATAATATTTGTGGATTTTCTTGAATATTAGAAATAATTAAATCATATTCTTTTTGAGGATTTATTGTAATTGTATTATCAGAATTAATATTTTGTAGTATAGCATTTTGTTTATCTTTTCTAACATTAACTTTAACTACTATACTGACATCATTATACATAAAATCACCTTCTTTTGTAATAGTAATAAATGAATTTCCAGCACTAACACCATAAATAAAATTATCTAAAATATAACAACAGTTATTAGAATATTGATATTTAACAGAATTTTTATTACTACCACCAGTTATAGTTATTGGTATATTTTTATTAATATATAAATCAGATAATTCATTAACAATTAGTTTATTTTGCTCATTTTTAAAAATATTAATAGTAAAAACTTCACTTTTAGTTGAATTATAGTTTTTACTTTCTGATAATAATGCTCTTATTTTACATTCTCCTGCATTAAGAGCATAAAATTTATTATCTTTAATAACAGCTAATGAATTATTTGATAATATTTCATACATTATATCAGGTTTTTCAAAATATTCAGAAAGTTTTAAATCATATCCAATTGATGGGTTAACATATAATTCTTCTTCTAATTCAATAATATTAATAACAGGTTGTTCTAATTTAAGTACAAATAAATTTATTGTTTTAGATAAAGCTTGATACATAAATGTTTCTTTTTTTGTTAAAGTTAATGTAACATTACCAGCTTGTAAACCATATATATTATTTTCCATAATTTTAATAAATGGACTATCTGATTTTATTTCATATTCATTATTAAATATTCCATTATTTACAGTAATAGAAATAACACCCTTATAATATAATTTTGATAATGTATCAATAGTGTAATCAATAGGATTTTTTAATCTAGTTGTTAATGTTAAAATTGGTGAAACAGTTGATAAAAAATTATTAGTTTCTTGTGTAATTGCTTTTAATTTAATATATCCAACATTTAATACAATTAATTTAGAACCATCTAATTTAACACATTCATTTTTATATATATCTTTAGTAGTTTTAGATTCAATAATTTCATATTTAATATTAGGATTTTCTTCAACATCGTTTAATACAATATCATAAATATAAGTTGGGTCAACTTCTAATTCATTAACTTCATTATATTTTTTGATATTAATTTTAGTTTGTAATATTTTATTTATTTTAACAGAAACATCTATTTGAGTAGGATTATACATAAAATTACCTTCTTTATAAATAGTAATTATACTATTACCAGCAGCTAAACCAATTAAATGAAAATCTTTATCAACAATACAGTTATTATTATTTGATGTAAAAATTAATGGTTGTTCTGTACTACCACCTCCAACTTGAATTAAATTACTTGAACGGAAATCAATTTCTTTAGGAAAAATAGGTTCTAATAATTTTTGTTCTTTTTTAATAACAACTATTTTAATAATATTTGATTTAGTTAATAAATAATTAGTTGTTTCTAATGATTTGGCTTGAACATAACAAACACCAGAATTTTGTGCATATAATTTACCATTTGAAATAGTAATAATATTATTATTTGATGTAATTTCATACACAACAGATGCATTTTCAAATGGTGTAGTTGTTACTAAATCAATAGGTACAAATGGGTCAACATATATAGTTTCAGAAATATCATTTAATATAAAATTAGGTTGATAAATTTTTAAAACTTCAATATATATTTCACCACTAATACTATTATACATAAAATCACCTTCTTTAAAAACATTAATTTTAGATATACCATTAGTAATACCAACAATTGTAAAATTAATAGGTTTACATGATGCATTATCAGATGTAATAATAGCATCATTATCTGTACTACCACCTAATATATTTAATGATATTGATGATCCAAAATATAATTTAGGTGATGATCTAAAAATAGTGATAGGGTTTTGTTCATTTTTATTAACATTAATAGTTATTGTATTTGATTTAGTAGGTAAGTAATTAGCAGTTTCATAAGTTTCGACATAAATATCAGAGGTACCTTTATTAATAGCATATAATGTATTATTAACTATATTACATACATTTGGATTTGATATAATATATCTGTAACCAGCACTTTCTTTAATATTATTAGGTATAATAGTATAACCTACTTTTGGATTAACAAAAATATTATTTTGTTTATTAGTAATTGGATCTATTTTATTATTTATATTATCTAATATAATATTTGATTGTTCTATTTTTTTAACAGTAATATATATATCTTTAGTTTTACTAGTATATTCATTATCACCAGTTAATGTTGCAGTAACAATACATGTTCCAGCACGTTTAGCAAATAATTGATTATTAACAAGTTGACAAACATTATTATTAGTAGTATAAATAACTTCATTATCATTAAATCCAGTAAATAAATTTAATTTAATAGTATCATTGAAATAAATTTCATTTTTTGATAGAACATTTAATTCACGTTGTTCATTTAATTTAACATTAATAATAATTTGATTACTTATAACACTATTATAATTAGATGTTTCTTCAACATATGCTTCAACAGTACATGTTCCTTGATTTAATGCATATAATTTATTATTAATAATACTACAATTATTTCCATTAACAACTCTAAAACTATATTTAGCATTATCTTTTACATTTGATAAAATTAAATCATGAGCAATATTTTTATTAACATATAAATCATCCATATTTTCTAATTTAACATTTTGTGATAATTTATTAACATTAACACTATAATATGATACTGAAGGAACATAATAATCACTGTATTTATTAGTTATTTTAAGTAAACCAACACCAGTAGAAACACCATAAATACTTTTGCCATTAACAGTAATAATATCTGGATTTAATGAAACTATTTCAGTTCGTGAATTAGCAACATCACTATAAATATTTAATTCAATATATGATTTCCAAAATAATGTACCAGTTGGTTCTATAATTAAATTAGCTTTAGGATTTTGTATTACTTCAACTGTCATAGAATTAGTAATACCAGATAAATAATTAGTAGTTTCACTATATTTAGCATAAATTACTGATTTACCAATTCCATTAGTAAATAATTTATTATCTTTAATATAACAAACTTTAGGATTTTCAGAAATATATTGAATATCTGGATTACCTAATGTGTTAATACAAAATAATTCATATGATTTATCAAAACTAAAATATATATTATTTGCTTCATTAATATTACTAAGTTTAATATCTTGTGGTACTTTATTAATAAAAATTTTAAAACTACCTTGTATATCATTATACATAAAATCACCAGATTTTTTAACAGTAATATAAGTTTCACCAGCAGTCACACCATATATTTTAGAATTTTTAATATAACAATTTTCATTTGATAATGTAAAATGGTTTTGACTATTTGTATTACCACCTTTAATACTAAAATCAGCAGAATCATTAACATTTAATTTAGATAAAAATTTAAATTCTAAAGGTTTTTGGTCATTTTTAGTAACAGTAATAGTAATAGGTTCAGAATAAGAAGATTTATAATTTAATGTTTCAGCAGTAACTGCTTGAATAACACATGTACCTTCATTTAATGCAGATAATTTATTATTATTGATATTACAAACATTTGTTTTACCACTAACAGGTGAATTTGTTAAAATTGTAAACATAATTGCAGCATTTTCTTCTTGTTTATTAACTACAAGATCTATTAAATTATTTGGATTAACTTTTAATTCAGTATTTAAATTAATAAATTCAACTTTGGGTTGGTTTAATTTTTGAACATATCCACTCATTCTTTTAGATAAAGCACTATATTGTGCAGTTTCCATTTTAGTAACATCAATAAAGAAATAACCAGCATTGAGACCAATTACTTTATTATTTTCTAATTTAATATTAGTGTTATCAGTTTTTAATTCAAATACAGTATTATCATAATATCCTTTATTAATAGTTAATTTACTACTTGATTTATATTCAAGTCTTGGTAAATTATCAATAAAAAATTCTTCAGGCTTTTTTAATTTAACATTAATTTGTAATTCAGGTGTTTCAGTTTCTAAATAATTTTCTGTTTCTTTTAAAATAGCTTTAATAATACAAACACCTTGATTAATTGCAAAAACTTTATTATCAACAATTTTACAAACTTCTTTATATTGTCTTTTTACTGGAGTTTGTGATACTATAATAAAATTCATAATTGGGTCATCACCGTATTTTTCTACTTTTAATTCAAAACCAATAGCAGGGTCAACTTCTAATTCATTCATTTGATTAAATTTTATTATTTTAATATCTTGTTGTTTAATTTTATTAATTTGTATATTAAATACTTTTTGAATAGGTAAATACATAAAATTACCTTCTTTAAAAGCAGTTACAATACTAGTGCCTGCTAATTTACCGATTAATTTATTATTATCATCAATAATAATATTTTTATTATTAGTAGTGAATGTAATTTTAGCTTCAGTATTACCGCCAGTAGGGTCAATATATTGTTCAGATTTAAAATCAATTTCAGGGGGATATTTAATTATTAATTGATTTTGTTCATTTTTAATAATATTAATTTTAACAGGTGGACTAATAGTTTCAAGATAATTAATAGATTCTAAACTAATTGCTTGAATAGTGCATTCTCCTGATAAATTAGGTTTTAGTTCATCACCATTTATACTACAAATATTATTTTCATTATTAATAGTTTTATATACTACTGATGCATTATCTTTAACTTCTGAAGTTAATAATTTATGAGTAGAATTTGGGTTGACGTAAATAGTATTTGTGTCATTTAATGGTAATATTTTTAACATATTTTGATATATTTTATTAATATTTATTATAATATTAGCACTAGTATCAAAATACATAAAATTTCCTTCTTTAAAAACATTAATTTGACAAGGTCCTGCTTGTAAGCCAATAACAATATTATTAACAAGTTTACAATTAGTACTAGAACTAGAATATAATATAGGTGCTGATGTACTACCACCAGTTGTTTCTAAATTAATTGAACTAGAATAAAATAAATCACTGGATTTAGATATATTAAGTTCAACTTGATTATTTTTAACAACAGTAATTTTCATTTTATTTGTAGTAGTAGATAAATAGTTTCTAGTTTCAGCAGTATATGCTTCAATTTCACATTCACCAGCATTAATAGCAACAAGTTTTCCATTTTTAATAATACAAATATTAGAATCAGAAATATTATAAAATATTTCAGGGTTTTCTTCTAATCCAGTAATATTTAAAGAATTTTCAAGATCTGGATTTACAAAAATTGTATTTAATAAGTTAATATTATTTAATATAATAGTTTGTTTAATTTTATTAACTTTTATTAAAAATGTTTTATTATAAGAATTATAATTACGATTACCTTCTCTAGTAGCATTAATAGTAGCAATACCAGAATTTTTAGAAACAAAAAAGTTATTTATAATTACACCAACATCAACAGTTTTTTCTAAATCAATAGAAAAATTTAAATTATTACCAATTTGTGATAAATCTTTCATTTGTTTAAAATCAATTGAATACATATTATCAATATTAATTGGTTGAGTATTTTTTACAAAATTAACAATAATTTGATTAGATTTAGATGCTTCATAATTTGCAGTTTCAGAAGAATGTGCTTCAATAATACAAGTACCTTCATTATAAGGATATAATAAATTATCTTTAATATAACAGGGTGAAGCCATATTATTTACAATATTAATAATATTATATGTAATAAGTGGTTCTTCATTTAATCCTTGTACTTTAAGTTCAATTGATTTAACAGTATCTAAATATACAGTATCAATATTTTCTAATTTCATAGTTTGTCTAATTTTTTTAACAAATAAGAAATATTCTTTTACTGTTTTTTCCCAAATATTATTAGTTTCTTGTTCAATTGTTAAAATACAACTACCATATTTATTACCATATACTTTATTATCAGTTACGACACAATTATCATTAGATGCAACAATATTAATAGTTTTTTGTTGATTATTTGTAATTAAATTTAAATCAATATTAGAACCATAATATAATATATTAGAAGGGACAATTGTAATTTGATTATCATCTCTTTTAGCAATTTTAATAGTTAATTGATTACTTTTAGAAGCTAAATAGTTAGTTGTTTCAGAAATTTCAGCTTCAATATAACATTGTCCTTCAATAAGACCTTTAATTTTATTATTTTCAATTGTACAAATTATTTTATTATCAGAATTATAAATATTGTATTTGTAATCAGGTCTTTCTTTATACCCAAACATAACAACTTCAAGTGCAGGGTTGTCAACAATTATAGTATTATTATAGTTAACATCTAATAAAGTAAATTCTTGTGTTATTTTATAAATAGTGGTAGTAATAGAAGTTTCAACATCATTATACATAGCATTACCTTTTTTAATAGCAGTAATAGTTATTTCACCAGCACCAGTTGCATATAATACAGAATTATTAATGTAACCAAAATTATTAGATAATTTAAAAACAACAGGACTTTCAATACTACCACCAATAATAGATAATTTAATAGATTTATTAATAAATAATTTATCTAATGTACTGAATGTAATAGGTTCTTGATTTCTTTTTTTAACATTAACAGTAATAATATCACTATTAACAGAGCTATAATTATTAGTTTCTGAACAAAATGCTTGAATCATTAATGTACCTTCATTAATGATAAATAGTTCATTATTTTTTAATTGACAAACAGGATTTGAATTTGATGATTTTTGATAAATAACAGAAAAAAGTATAGATGCATTTTCTTGTACAGAAGTAGTTTGTAATTTAATAGAATTAAATAAATCAACAAATAAATTAGTATTTAAATTAGTAATTTTAAATGTAGGTTGTTGTAATTTATTAACAAAAACTCTAGCTTTTTTAGTTAATGCTTCATATTCAAAAGTTTTCTTTTTGGTAATAGAAATTATATTATCACCAGAACTTAAACCATATATTTTATTATTTTCAATTCTAATTGTTGATTCTGGAGCAGTAGTTATTTCATAAACATTAGAATCAAAAGTACCACTAATAGTTAAATTTATATTAGATTTATAATATAATAAAGGTAATTTATCAATAATAAAATTAGCAGCAGATTTTAATCTAACAACAACATCAAAAGGTGAACTATAAGTTTCTAAATAATTAGTTGTTGCTGAAATAACTGCTTGAATAGTACATATACCAGCATTAATTGGTGTAACACTATTATTATTTAATTTAATAACATTTGTATATTTAACTTCATTAGGTATTTCTTTAATAATAGAATATTTAACTGATGGGTTTTCATATAAGTTAGGTAGTTTTAAAATCCAATTAGCACTTAAATTCACTTCAATTTCATTAAATTCATTAAATACTTCAATATCAATATTTGGCTGTTTAATAGCTAAAACATCAACATAAATTGTTTTTTCAATAGGATTATACATAAAATCAGCATCTTTTTTAATAGTAATAGGACATAAACCAACAGTATTTGCAAATATTGAATTATCAGTAAGAGAACAAATATTATTTTGTAAATTATATGTAATAGGACTAGATGAATTACCACCAGTTACTTTTAAAATTTGTGATGAATTAAAATTCATTTTATTTTCATAATCAACAATTAATTCAGATTGATCATTTTTAACAAAATTAATAATAATTGGTTCAGAAACAGTTTCTAAATAATTATTAGTTTCTTGTGCAATTGCTTGAATCACACATTTACCTTCATTAATTGCATTTAATTTATTACCATTAATATTTGATAAATTTAATTTAGAATTATTTGTAATATCTAAAAATACAATTTTTGAATCTTCTAATACTTGTGTAGTTTCTAATAAAACATTAATATCAGGATTAATAAAAATATTATTATCATAATTTATTATTTTAAAATTAGGTTGTTTAATTTTTTCAACAACAACTTGAATTGTCATATTAATATCATTATAAACATCATTACCTTTTTTAACAACTTCAATTTTACCAATGCCAGCTTTAATACCAATAATAGTATTATTAATAACTTTACAATTATCATTAACAGCTTTATAAACAGGTTCACTATCAGTACTACCACCAATACCTTCTAATTTAATAGAATTTAAATAATATAATGTTCCAGATTTATTAATTTTAAGTTCAGCTTGATTATTTTTAGAGAAAACCAATAAAATTTTATTAGTTGATGAAGCTAAATAGTTATTAGTTTCTAATGTAACAGCTTTAATTTCACAAAAACCTTCTTTTACACCAATTACTTCATCATTTTTAATATAACAAATATTAGGGTTAGATAATATATAAATAACTTTAGGGTCTTCAACTGCATTTCTGACTTTTAATTTATAATTTTTATTAATTGATAAAATATTATTTGAATTAATATTATCAAGCATTAAATTTTTTTGATAAACTTTATTAATTTTAATAACAAAAGTGGATATTAAATCTTTAAAAGTACTATCACCTTTTTTATATGCTTTAATTAAACAATTACCAGATTTTACACCAACAACATTATTATTAATAATAGTACAATTATCATTACCTTTAACATATACAAAATCAATACTTGGTATTCCACCAATAACATCTAATTTTAAATTATCATTAAAATTAACATTTAATGTAGATGTATCATCAGATATTTCAGCTTGATTTCTTTTTAATACAGAAATAATAATTTGATTAGTTTTAGTTTCTAAATAATTATCTGTTTCATAACAAACACCTTCAACAATACATATACCATGATTAAGGGCAAATATTTTATTATCATTAATTACACATATATCTGTAATTGATGCATCTTGAGAAAATTGTTTTACGATATAAAAGTTATATTTAGCAAATTCTTTAATTCCACTAATAACTAAATTAGCCCCAGAATTTATACCAAGAGTTAATTCATTATGATTATTAATATTTTCTAAAACTAATGATGGTTGATTAATTTTTTTAACATCAACATATACAAAATTAGATATAGGATTGAATTTGTCATTTCCTTCTTTTGTAACTTTTATTAGAGATTTACCAGATTTATTTCCAAATATTTTAAAATTACTCATTTAAATTTAGTTAGATATAATATTTTAGATAAATTTTTTTTCTTTAATATGAAATGTACGTTATTAAAGAAAAAATTAATTAATTAATTTTTATTCAGATTTTACTATTTTACAAATTTCATCATTTGATATAATTGATACTTTATTTGTATTACCGCCACTAATTATTAAATCACTGTATGTATTATATTTAGCAGTTAATCGAATAGGAGCATCTTCAGCAGTTTGATAATTTATTAATAGTTTATTCTGTTGTTTTTTAACAAATGTTAATGTTAATTTTCTACTTTTAGTTTGATAATAATTAGTTGTTTCTGCAGCAATAACTTCTAATGTACAAATACCTGCTTTAAGTGGATAAATAATATTATCAACAATATTGCAAATATTTTCATTTGAATCAGAAATAATATTAGAAATATTAAATTTAACTATTGCTTTTTCACTAACATTATCAACAATAATATTATATGAACTATCAATAATTAATTCATTATTTGGATTAATATCTAATAAATGAATGTTATGATAATTTTTAGTTACAGTTATTTTAAATTTAGTTTCAATAGATTCATACATATAATTACCTTCTTTATATGCAGTTATCCATATATCACCTGCAGTTAATCCTTGAATAGTATTTTCTCTAATAAAACAATTTCCATTTGATTTAGTATATATAATTGCATTACTAGTATTACCTCCAGTTACTCTTAAATTTTTAGTTTCACCTACTTTCATTTTTTCAGAATAATTAACAATTAAATTATTTTGTTTATTTTTATTAACTGTTATTTTATATAACATTGATGTTGTAGAGTTATAATTTAATGTTTCACTACTAGTAGCTTTAATATAACATGTACCTGCATTATATGCAAATAATTGATTGTTCATTATAACACAAACATTTTTTGTAGTTTCTGAATCAACTGAATATAATATAATTGGTGATTCTTTTAATCTATTTGTTAACAACATAATTGGTTTACTAGGATTTACATATAAAACATTTTCTTTTTCTAAATTAGTAATTTGTAATGGTGATTGTTCAACTTTATTAATAAATAGTTTTATATTTTTAGTTAATGGTTTATACATAAAATTACCTTTTCTAATAATATCAATAAAGTATGTACCGGCATTATTAGTTATTAATCTATTACCTGAAATGGATAATTTACTATCAGATGATTTAATTTCAAATGCAACATCATCCCATTGGTCGTTATCAACAGTAATATAAACTGGTTTATAAACAAATTGTCTTGGTAAAATATCAACAACAAAATTTTTAGCACTTTTTAATGTAACAGTTACTTTAAAATCAGGTGTTTCAGATGCTAAATAATTTAATGTTTCAGTAGTATATGCTCTCATAATAATTTTACCAGCATTAGTTGGTGTTATAACATTATTTACAATATCACATACTTTTTCATTAGTAGGGTCATCAGGAATCATAGTTAAAATTTTCCATGTTACTTTGGGATTTTCTGCTAAATCTAATAATTCTAATGGATATCTAGTATCGGGATCAACTTCTATTTCATTATTTTCATTTATATTTTTAATAACAATTTTTTGTTTAATTGGTTTAATTGTAATTGTTATTATTTTTTCAATAGGTTTATACATAAAATTACCATCTTTAAATAATTTAACAGAACATGTTCCTCTTCTAATACCAGTTAATTTATTATCAACAATTTTACAATTTGAACTATCACTACTATATATAATATTAGAACCAGTATCACTTCCACCGGAACCAATAATATTAATAGTTTCATTAAAACCAATAGTATCATTATATATTGCAGTTAATTCATTTTGATTATTCTTTTGTACTGAAACAATCATAATATTTGATGAAGTTTCAATATAATTATGTGTACTTTGTGATTTAGCTTGTATTAAACACATACCTTCATTAAAAGCAACTAATTCATCACCATTTATTATACAAGTATCTGGATTTTTATTAACAATATCAGTATATGATACATTATAAATAATTGAAGCATTTTCTTCAGGTATAGTTGTATTTAATTTAATTTTATTATTTCTATTTACATAAATAATATTATTTGTATTAATAAATTTTAACATAAAATTAGGTTGTTTAATTGGATTAACTTTTACTTTGATTGTTGAACTAATTGATTCATACATTTCATCACCTTCTTTAAATCCTATTATATCATACCATCCTGAATTAACACCAATAACATCATTATTAATTATTTTACATCCTGAAGAGTCACAACTGAAAATAGGACTATAATATGTAGAGCCTCCAGAATAAATAATTGGACTTGTATTTTTAAAATATAATGTATCACGTAATGAAAATATTAATGGTTGTTGTTGTTTTTTAATAATATTTAATTCAAATGATTTTGATGTAGATGCTAAATAATTATCAGTTTCATTACATGTTGCAGTTATTATAAATTTACCAGAAACTAATGGATATAATTTATTATCAACAATTCTAATTTGTTTATTAGATGTATTAACAAAACTATATGTACAATTTGTTGTTTCTTTCAAGTTAATAGGTTTTAATTCATAATAAACTTTTGGATCAACAAAAATAGTATTTTCTACATTAAAATTTTGAATGAAGAAATCTTGTTGTATTTTTTTAACTGTAATTTCATATACACTTGTAATATCACTATATAATTCATTACCTCTTTTTAATGCATTAATTTTACATTTACCTGCTTTTAATCCAATAATAGTATTATTAATAATTTTACAATTAAAATCAGATGTAGAATATTCGACTTCGTTATCTGAATTACCACCGGAAGTTAATAATTTAGTAGAACCTAAATATAATAAATCTGATTGTTTGCTAATAAGAATAATATCTTGTTTTCTTTTCATGATTTTAACTTTTATTTTATTAGAAAATGAAACTTTATAATTATCTGTTTCATATGTAAAAGCTTGTATTTCAGAATAACCACTTTTTAATCCAATAAATAAATTATTTACAATATAACCATTAAATGATTCAGTATCTAATTCAACACCATTTTCATTATAATTTCTAGTTATAATAAATTTAACTTCTGCATTTTCTTTAACAGCTGATAATTTTAATGGATATTTTTGTAATGTTAATGCTTCATTAGATACATTTATATCACTTAATACTAATGTAGGTTGACTAATTTTACTAATATTAAAATTAAAATATTCCATTTGTTCTTTACTTATAGGAGTTTCTTTTTTAATACATGATATAATACAATTACCAGAACCTACAGCAGTGACAACATTATTATTTACAGTACATATATTAGGTGTTAATGATATAAAATTAATATCACTAACTGATGAATTAATAAATGTAGATTGACCATATGTTAATTTATTATTTGTTAATGATATATTTAGGTCAACTAATGGATTTTTATTTACTTTAACATATATTTTATTAGTTGTTACACTTTTATAATCATATGTTTCTTCAGTTACACCATAAATATAAAATTCACCACTAGCTAATGTATTAAGATAATTCATATAATCAATAAAACATACTTTTTTATCAGCTGATGTATAATATAAAATATTAATACCATCATATAATCCAGTTACATTTAATTTATATTTATCATTAGGTAATAATTCATTATTTTTATTTATATCTAATAATGTAACATTAGGAGAACCTTTATTAACATTAATTTTTATTTGTTTTATTAATGGTTTATAAATATTATCACCTTCTTTATACATCATAATAAAAGCTTCACCAAAACCAGTACATGATAATTTATTATTTTTAATATTAATATTATTTGATAATGATGAAAATATAATAGGAATAGTAGTATTACCACCATAACCTCTTAATAAAATTTCATCACCAACATTATAACTTTGTTTAATATCTAATATATTAATATCAACTTGTTCTAATAAATCAAAATTTAATTCAATAATTTCAGTTTCAGATGATAAATAATTAATAGTTTCTTCAGAAACTGCTTTTATTGTACATGTACCATGAGTAATTGGAACTATTTGATTTCCATTAGTAGTAGCAATTAAACCTTTATTTTTAGTACTTGATGAAACAATTTTAAGTACATAATTTGCTTTTTCTAATAATGGTGAAACTGAAAAACTAATAGGTGAAAAAAGATTAAATGTATTTAATTCAGAGTTTGATTTAAAAAAATATATACCTTGGTCTTGTGATATCCAATAACCTCCATTTGAATACATTTTTGTTTCAGGTGTATATTTAAAGTTTACTTGTGAAGATATTTCTGATGTTTCCCATTTGATTGTGTTATCTAATTTTATTCCATCCCATACTTTAGTAAGATTATTATATGTTAAATATGTTGAAGGGTTTGAACAATTACTAGACATTAACATGTTATTTTCAATTAATAAAATAATATTATCAGAATTAATAGGATATAAACCCCATAAATTATTAGTATTTTCATAAATAACTTTTAATACTTTTGTATTCATATCAAATCTTAATACTTGTGATGTAACAATATAAATATATTGATTTGATAAAATATAAACTAAATTAGTATTTTTAGCATCTGAAATTGGTACTGAATATGATGGATATGATGTATATGTTATATCATATGTTTCAAAATCTCTAACAATTGTTAAATTATTATTTGATATATATACAAATACATTTGGAACATTAGGATTATAATGTAAATATTTAGGTTCAGTAACTAAACATTTTCTTGTAAAGAAAGCACCATTATAACCTAATATGTTAGTAGGAATTTCACTAATAAAGTTACAATAAAATGATGATGAACTACCACATAATAAGTTTTTATTACTTGGTTTATAAGTAGTTGCATAATCAGTTAAAACTGTATAAGATTTAATATTAATTGGATTTCCATTTAATTTAATTATTCTAATATTTTTACTTTGTTTAAATGAAATAACAATATATGCATTAGTAAAATTATTACAATTGATATCAATAATTGTCCATTCATTAGCAATTAATGAACTTAAATTAATTTTATCAAATCCAGTACCAGTTGGATTTGTCCAATATAAAGTAGTTCCAATATTATACATAAATATTTTAATACCTTTTTCATTTTCTCCAATATATCTTAATTCAGTATTTGACATTGGTGTATTTAAATTTCCATTATATACATCTGTTAATTTATAAAATTTTTCAGTATATTTAACAGTTTCTAAATATGTTGTTTTTGAATTTAATTGTGAATATGATAATATTTTAAAGTTTTCTTGTTTTAATTTTTTAACTGATAAATTAAATGTTTTTACTAATTCACTATACATAAATGTTGCTTTTTTCTTTGCTGTAATAACGTAATTACCTGCTTTATTACATTTAACTTTTGGTCCATCTATTTTTAATCCTTCAGGATCATTTGATGAATATTCTATTGTTGCATCAGTTTGTCCTCCATTTGTTGTAAATACATGTGTTGAATTATAATATAATGTAGGAATATTATCAACTTTAAAATCAGAAGGTGTTTTTAATTTAATTTTAATATCAAATTCTTTAGATACAGTTGATAAATAATTTATTGTTTCTGTACTAGTTGCAATAATTGTACATGTTCCAACATTTAATGGTACTAATATATTGTTATCAATACGTGCAACATTAGAATTTGATGTTTTAATAATTTGATATGTTATTTTGGGGCTTTCTTTTATATTATCAACTGATAATGAATATTTAGCATTAGGGTCTACATCAATTTCATTAGTTTTATTTAAATCAGTAATTAACATATTTTGTTGTTTTATTTTATTAACATTAATAACAAATGATTTAATAATATCTAAATACATAAAATCACCAGGTTTTGTTGCTTTTATATTTGATAAACCAAAATATGAACCAGATACTTTAGTTCCTTCTATATAACAACATGATGAATCACTACTAAATAATATACTATTAATAGTATTTCCTCCAGTACCCGAAATAAATACTTCATCATTATATGATATACTAGAAGGTGCATTTATTAATATATTATCTTGAGGATTTTTAATTACTGTAATAATCATTTCTTGTGAAAAAGTTTTTAAATAATTGTCTGTTTCTTCAGTAAATGCTCTAATTTTAATTATTCCTGCATTATTTGCCATTAATTTTAATCCATCAAATGAACATATATTATTAGATGTATCAGATGATACAGAAGATAATACTTCAAATGTTACAACAGGTTTTTCATTAATAGGACTAGTTCCTAAAAGTATTTTATTATTAGGGTTAACATAAATAGTATTAGTTGGATTAATATTTAATAATCTAAAATTTGGTTGTGATATTTTATTAACAGTAATATCTATTTTATTACTAATTGTTTCATAAAAATCATTTCCTTCTTTAATAACGGTTAATACACAATTTCCTGATTTAGAACCAATTAAAATATTTGTATTTATAGTACATACATCATTTGATACAACATATGTATTTATTTTATCTGAAGAACCACCTTCTGTTGTTATTTGAATATTTTTAGAAAAATCAAGTTCTTTTTTAGAAGTTATAATTAAATCATTTTGTATATTTTTATTAACTTGTATAGTAATTTTATTACTACTTTTAGTTGGTAAATAATTAGTTGTTTCATTTGTTGTTGCTTCTAATAAACATATTCCTGCATTATATGCAATTAATTTATTATCAATAATAGTACATATATTATTTGATGTATCTGTTACATTAGATACGGACCATTTAATTGTGGCATTTTCTAACATTCCAGTTATATTTAATGGAACTCTACTATTTCTATTAATAAATAAATTATTATTATCATTTAAATTTTGAATTGTTATAGTTGGTTGATTTATTTTTTTAATTTCAATAGGTACATCAATGCTAACTGATTTATAAATATTATTTCCATTAATCATCGCAGTTAATGTTACACTACCTGATTTAATTGCTGTTAATTCAAAATCTGTTCTACTTAATTGTTTTAATGTAAAATTATTATTATAATTAGTTAATAAAATATCTGATTGTAAAGTACCTCCATTTATTTTTAATATTATTTTTTCACCAAAATTTACTGTTTCAGAACAAGTATACATTAATGGTGTTTGTTCTACTTTTTCTATATTTACAATTAATTGATTTGTAGTTGTTAATAAATAATTATTAGTAGCTTGTGCTTGTGCTTGTATAATACAAGCTCCTTCTTTTAATGGTATTATTTTATCATTAACAATTTTACATAATTTATCAGCTTCATTTATAGATGATAATGGTATAATATTGTATACAATAGTTGGATTTTCTTTTTTAGTTTGAATTATAAGATCATAAGTTTCATTTAATAAAAGTTTATTACCATCATTTATATCTAATAAATTAAAATTAGGTTGTGGTATTGCCATAATATTAAAATCAACTTCTAAAGTTACAGTTTTATAAACAGAATCACCATCTTTTTTAATTCTAATTTTAGCATTTGGATTTACTGAAATAGTTTTTATTTTAGAATTATCAATAACTTGGATACTTGGTGATAATGATTCAATAACAAAATAATTTGTTGTACTACCACCTCTTACACCTAATACATAATCACTAAAAACATTTAAATTAGTTGATTGTGCAATGCTAATTGGTTCTTGCTCTTTTAAGTTTACAGTAACTACAAAAGGTTCTGATTTAGTTTCTTTATAATTGTCAGTTTCTGAAGCAATTGCTATAATACTACATACACCAGCATTAATTGGGAAAAAACTAGAACCAACTATTTTACAAACATCGTTAACACTTACTTTATATGTAACATATGCATTATCAAAAACTTCTGGAATTTGAATAATTTGTTCATCATCAGGATTAACAAAGAAAGTATTTTCTGTATTATTTATTTTAAAATTAGGTTGATTAATTTTATTAACTGTAATATTAAATGTTTTTGTTAATGCAGTATATTCAATAGTTGCTGGTTTTGTTGCAGTAACAGTATATGTACCAGCTTTTAATGCAGTCATTTTAGTTCCTTCGATTTTTAATCCTGCATTATTTGATGTAAATATAATTTGTGAATTTTTTTGTCCATTATCAACTGTTATATCAATAGATGTATTATAGTTAAAATCAGAAATAGGATCAATTATAAAATCTTTTGCTGCTTTTTGTTTTACAACTATTTTAATTGGTTCTGATTCTGTTAATAAATAATTTCTTGTTTCACTAGTAATTGCTTTAACATAAAATTCACCAGCACTTTTTGCAGTTATTTTACCATTTTGAGTAATGGTTGCAACTTCTGAACTAGTATTTAAATATGCTACTTTATTATACATAACCCATTGTACAACTGCATCTTCTTTTAAATTATTTAAAATTAAATCATATTGAATAGTATCAATAAAAATTTCATTTAATACAGCTACATCTAATATTTTAATATCTTGTTTAATTTTATTAACTACAATATTTAATGTTTTATTAATTGGTAAATACATAAAATTTCCATTTTTAGAAACATTTATTGTGCAATTTCCTGAATTTTTTGCTACTAATTCATTATTAGTATTATTTAATTCACAAACATCTGTATTATTAATAGAATATTTAACAGGTTCATCGGGAATACTACCACCGCTTGATACTAATATTATTTTATCATTAACTTTCATTGTTGAATTATAATTAATCATTAATTCATCTTGAACGTTTTTAATAATTGATATTGCTATAGTATTAGTTTCTTGTGTCATATAATTGGTTGTTGTATTAACAATTGCTTTTATTGTTATTGTTCCAATATCATATAAAATTAATTTATTTCCTGATATTTTATATATTTCAGAAGCTGGAGTTACTTGATATGTTATATCTGGATTTTCTTTATAACCTGTTACTTTTAATACATATTCAACACTTCTATTTACTGGTAATTCATATGAATTATTTCCATTATTAAAATTTATATTATCTAATTGTAATATACATTGTGGTTGTTCTATTTTTTGAATTTCAAATTGTATATCTGTTTTTAAATCACTATATTCAAAATTACCTTCTTTAAAAATAGTAATATATCCAATACCTGCACTTTCAGTTTTAATTGCATTAGCATCAATAGAACAAGTATTTGTTTTTGATTTTAATATTATAGAATTTGAGGTGGTTCCACCAGTTACATTAAATAAAAATTGTTTATTATATTGAGTTACATTAATTGGTGTATATATAAAATTAGCTTGTGTTTTCTTTTTGAATGATACTTTTAATGGTTCTGATTCAGTTGATAAATATGATTTTGTTCTTGTTGAAATTGCTTTTATAAAACAATCTCCTTCATTATAAGGAACTAAAACATTAGCTGTTATAGCACCAACAGGTGATTCTCCTGTTGCTACTTCATTATAAATATCAAAAATAATAAATGGATTTTCTAATTGTCCATTACATATTAATTTATAACCTTTTGTTCTATCTACAGCCATTTCATAACTACCCGATTCTGTTTTTGTTAATCCACTAATACTAATTACCATTTTAGGTTGACTTAATGGTAATACTTCTACTTGGAATGTTGTTGATATATCATTATACATAAAATCATTTGGTTTAGTTGCTACAATATCACAAAATCCAGTATTTATACCATAAATTGTATTACCACTAATTGTACAATTGGATGAATCAGTTGATAAAACAATACTACTTTGACTTAATCCACCAATAATATTAACATTTATTTTATTGTTATAGTTTAATTTATCTATTTTATCTACAGATAATGTTGTTTGGTCTGTTTTTTCTATATTTAAAATCATACTAACTGTTGTAACAGCATAATTAGTTGTTGGTCCAACTTCAGCATAAATTGTAAATACACCTGCATTCATTGGTGTTATTAAACCATCAGATGAGATAGTTATTTGTTTATTTTCAGTATTTGTATATCTATATTTAATATATGATGGTGTTTCTTTTAAATTATTAATTACTATTTTATAACTTTTAGTTCTATCTACTTTTAATAAATTAATATATTTTTCAACTTCCATTGTTAATGTTTGATTAATAGGATATACATTCATACTAATATCAATACTAATTGGATTATATAATTCATCACCATTTTTTGTTACATTAATAAGACATGAACCAACATTAATACCATTTAATATATTTCTAGTAAATGTACATACATTTTCATTTTTACTTGTATATACTATTGTTGATAATGCACTACCGCCATCAATTACTAATTCACTAGTATCTTTATAATATAATCTAGGCATACTAGTTATTAATAATGGAGCTTGATTATCTTTTACTATATTAATTGTAATTAATGTACTCATTCCTTCATAAAATTGATTTGTTTCAGGTAAAATACATTGTAATACTAATGTTCCAGCATTATTAATAATTAAATTATTACCATCAATACTTGCAATTACACCATTTTTAGTTCTTGCATTATTTATAATAAAATAATAATTTTTAGTTTCTAAATTATAATTAGATAAGGATAAAGTATAACTAGAACCTCTATTTATTCTAATATTATATATATTATTTTGTTTTTGTAAAATATTACTAGCTACACTATGTGAAATAATTGGTGTAAATTCATTTCTTACATTTTTTTTAATCCATATTTTATAAATTTTACTTAAATCATTATATTTATAATCACCAATTTTTGTAATTTTTACATTATCTAACACATTTCCTTTTATTCCTCTTGAACCAATTTTATTACCATTTGTATAAATATAACTATTGGGTGATGATTCTAAAATAAATGATTCATTATCTATATTATTTAATAATGAATTTATTTTTAATCCATTTGAATAACATGCTAATACATCAGATAAACCAGATACTTGTGAATTTAAATAATCTGTATTATAACCATCAATACCACTTGATGTTACACTACCATCAAATAAACCAGATAATCCTTCACCACTTACTATTTTATAATCAGGTTGGTCACTTTTAGTAATATCTAATATTAAAGTTTTAGAGTAACCAAAACTATAATTTGATGTTTCAGCAATATATGAACGAATAAAAATACCACCAAAATTATATGGTGTTAATAAATTATTTGAAAATTTATAAAGTGGGAAAAATTTATATGTAGAAAAATAATTTATTTCACTTTCATCTAATATTTTAGAATATAATCTAATATCAGCAACAGAACCAGCAAAATTTTTACCAGTTCCTAATGTTTTACCAATATAGTTATTATTTCTAACTATAACTTCTGGATAATATTGTTGTATCTTAGATACAGAATATAATTTACCATCTAAATAAATTTTCCATGTAGAATAAATATCAGTTGTTGGTACTATTAACCATGAGACATGATTCCACTTTTGATATTCATTAAATGGAATCCAAATATAAAAACTGGTATTACTATTTTTATCTTTTCTTGATACTAAGAAATTTAATGAATAATAACCATCATTAAATGAATTTAATTTAACCATTATAATTGAATTTCCATTATCACTTGATTCAAATAATATTTGTTCTTCTACAATTGATTTTATACAAAATGAAAAACAAATAGTGCATCCATTTTTTGGAATAGTATAGGAACCTAATGTTAAAAAATCAGTAGGTGCACTTAATAATGCTCTTTTATTTGTAATTAAACCAGATTTTGACATTGTTCCATCATAATTTAAAACACCTGATTTTAAATTACCTATTTTAGTATCTTGAATTGATGATGAATCTAATGGATAATAAAATACAAGATTTTTATATTGATTTAGTTTAAAAAATAAGGTTACATTGTAAACATATATATCATTTATTTGATTTAAATTTAATTCTGTATTATATAATCTAAAATCAGATATTCCACCATTTAAATATATTTCACTATTTCGACCAAAATAATTTGCATTATAAACAGCCATATCTGGATATATTCCATCTGTTTTAGTTGCTTTTAATGATGAATCAATATATAATTTCCAAGTAGTACCTTTTATTACCCATGATAAATGACGCCATACATCATCATTAATTAAAATACCAGTTCCAGATAAATCCCACACTTTAGTATTTACAGTTAATCTTAATGAATTATTATTAATATCAATATTAATTAATTTGGTATCTTTTTTAAATTCAAATATTTTTGTACCATTAACTGAATTATTTGATTTAAACCAAAAACTAAATGATAATCCGGAAATATCAGTTAATGGATTTAATTCTAAACTATCTATTTGAATAAAATCTTTTTGTGAAGCATTAAATAAACCATAATTTATAATATCATCATTTTTAATAATATTTACATTATTAATTTGTGAATTATAAACTAATTTATCATTATGGGTTGATGCCATTTTATATGTATTTTTTAATAAATCAATAAATTGATTACCTGATATATTAAATTTTTTAATATTTAAAATTGTTGAATTAATATCACCACCTTTTAATTTTGTTACAATTAATCTTATATAACTATAACCAACTGATAAATTATATTTAACATTAAAATCTGATACATATGTTGTTGTTGTGTTTTTATAATCTAATAATGACCATGAAATACCATCATTTGAACCAACAACATAAAATGTTTGAGGATATCTGCTATCAAATACAGGACCATTTGTAATATTATAAGATTTTAAAATAAATTGATAAGGTAGTTTAATTTGTAACCATTCACCTTTAATTGTTCCAACATTTGCAACAATAGTTGAATATTCTTTACCAGCACCACCTCCTACATAAATACCAGTAGTTGCTTGATAAGGGTCTTGAATATATCCATTTTTACCTTTACTTGATGAACTCCAATATGTAACAGTGTTACTAACAAATGCTTGATATGCATCATATAATGTATCATTAAATGAAGATGCAGAAGCTGTATATGTACCATTTTTAAATATTTCAGGTAAATTAGATACAGTTAAATTATTTGATGTAAAAACAAAATTTGATGAAATTGGTATTAAATTAAAACCATTAAAGTTTAATGCATTTTCAATAGTATATGCTTCAAAATTGTATAATAATTTTAAATTATTATCTAAATAGAATGTACTAGATGTTATTGAACTAAATATATTTAAATAAGTAGATAAATATTTAATTTCATTATCATTTAATGCTTTATTATACATTCTAAAATTATTCATACCAACACTTGATAAATAGCCTAAATAATTATTTTTTCTTGTTACTCCAGTAGGATAAGGTTTATCATAAACAGTTTCTAATAATAATCCATCCATATAAAATTTCCAAGTACCATCAGCAGTTATAACCCAAACTAAATAATGCCATAAATCATTATTAAAGTTTTCAAAAGGAAATGATAATGTATGTTCAAATGTATTTGTATAATTATTTGCACGACTATAACCAGCAAATAATTTTGAATTGTTTTGTCCTAAATAAATTTCTTCATTCTTTGGTCCATTACCAAATGAAAAAAATACTGATTTATTAGGTGAATTATTCATTTTACCCCAAAAAGCAAATGTTAAACCATAAGGACCAGTTAACATTGGTTTTAATTGTACGTATTGATTTTTTATTGTTTCATTATTTGATGTTACTAGTGCACCACGACCATAAATATTTTCATTTTGTGATATTAATCCCAAAACAGACATTGATGCATCATAAATAGGGTCAGCTTTTACATCAGAAATATAATCAACTTTTGCATCATTTCTTAATAATTGACCACTAATTGATTCAATAGTTAATGGATAAAAATATACTAATGTTTTATCTTCATTTAAAATATTTCTTGGAATAAATTTATATTTAACATTTGGATTACCTTTTGTATTTTCAATAACAATTTGATATGAAATATCTCTATTTACATTAACACTTGATATAGCTACATTACTTACAACATCATTAAATGATGAATCTGGTAAAACATTATTTGCACCAACTAAATAAATATATGCATTTTTTTGTTCTACTTTTGAAACTTCTATATTAAATTCATTTATTTGTTTTTCATATATATTGTTACCTTCTTTTGAAATTGTAACAATACAATCACCAGAATTTAAACCATATAATACATTACCGGATAATGTACAATTTTGTGCATATTGACTATCTATTGAAATAGTATAAGGTGATGCAGTATCACCACCAGTTGGATTTAATGTAATAGATTTATTTAAATATAAAGGAGATAAATTATTTAAAATAATATTTGATTGTACACTTTTAATTGTGGTAATAATAATAGGTAATGTTTCAGTTTCAACAAAATTAGAAGTTTTTGCAGTTTGTGCTTTTAATAAACAAACACCTGTATTTAATGCTCTTAAATATTTCCCATCAATTATATCACAAACTGGATTTTGTGGATTTATTGAATATGAATGAACAATAGAATAAGTAATATTTGGATTTTCACGACTATTTAATACTGATAATTCATAAGTATTATTTGTATTAATAGGAATTTCAATTGAACTACTTAATGTTAATCCTGATATTGTTAATTGTATATTTTTTTGTTGAACTGGTAATACATTTACATCCCATGTTAAGTTTACAGGATTATACATAAAATCACCTTCTTTTAATGCAGTAATTGTAAATTTCCCAGTTGACATAAAAGTAATTTTATTTCCTTCTAATAAACAATTAGGTGATGTACATGATAATATTATAGGACTAGTAGTAGAACCACCGCCTAAATTATATTCAACAGATGATTCAAAATATGTAGGTTGTTGACTTCCTAATATTAAAGGCAATTGATTATTTTTTTTTACAATTACTCTTTTTGTTTTTGATATTGATGCATTAAATAAATTAGTTGTTGTTGTTTTTGCAACAATATCACATATACCTTCATTTAATGCAATGATTTTATTATTTACAATATTACAAACATTTTCACCATTATCACGATTTTTATTATCTGATATTATTTCATATGTTATTATTGTATTTGAAATATCTTGTACATTACTTAAACTTAAGTCATAATTTAGATCTCTATTTACAAATAAATTTATTATATCTGCTTCTTGTGACATTAATTAATTATATTTAATTAGATAAAAAATATATATTTAAAATTATTTTTTAAATATATATTTTAGTTTATTTATTTTATATTTGTGGTTTAAATTATTTAATTTAGTTCTTTATATATTTCAGTTGTTTCTTTATATAATTAATGTTCTTCAAAATGTTTATTTTCATTAGGTCTTTCGTCATCTAAACAATATTCTAAAAATTGATACCATGTTTTTTCTTTTCCTAAATCATAATGTTTCATACCTATTTTTAATTGTTCTGGAATATCATTTAAATATCCAAATCTATTATATATTCTTAGTCTTGATAAATATTCACATGGTTTTTGTTCTGGATTTTCCCAAAAAGTAGGTCTGTATGAACGGTCAAAACTAGTAAAACATATTGGTTTTGTTGGTGCGTAAACTTTCCATCCTCTTGTATACATTCTTGCTAAAATATCCATTTCTTCACCAAAAAATAAATGAGGTGTATATGGATCATATGGAGCATCATGAATTATTTTTGAATTAGAAAATGAAAAACAGGCTGACCATCCTCTACCCTCAAGTGGTTTATCTGCTGATTGAATAAAATCAGAATTTACTCTAAAAAATCCATCAATATCTGAAGTTTCTTTATTTACAATATATAATCCACCACGTAATTGATTTTGTTCATCTGGTTTTCCTTCTTTTAAATTAAAGTTTGATACATAATTTGTTAAACAACTTTTTAATGGTAAATCTTTTAAATCATTTAAACATTTTTCATCCCAATCTTGAACAAATCTCATATGTGAATCAATTTGTAAAAAATATTGTTCTCCTCTCCATTCTTGTTGAATTAAATATCTAGCCCAACAAGGACCACGTGCATCACGGTCTGTTAAACGTAAAAATTTAATAGTTGCTGGTGAATAATCTTTTTGATTAAAACAATCTGTATCTTCTTGTGCATTTTGTTGACATATACAAATAACTAATTTTTCGGGATTTTTTGCTTTTTTTACCATATCCATTACAGTTAATGGACATTGTAAATCTCTATATGATGCTACTGAACAAAATATTAAACCATTTTCTTGAACTGGTATTTGTGATAAATCTATTATTTTAATAGGTGAAAAGTATTTATCCATATATACTTTATATTTATTATAATCAAATTCTTTTAATCTTTGTTCAGCAATTCTTCCTGTATTAATTTTTGTTTCATCAAAATTTTCATTTAATCTTGAAAATAAAAAAAATACAAATACAATTATAAATATAATTAATAAACTATCCATTATATTTATATAGAAATTTGTAAATTTATATATATTATTATAAATAAACAAAATTTATTTTTTTAAACATTATTTAATAATTTTTGCTTAGCTAATTCAAATTGTGATAATGTTTCTTCAGATAATTGACTAGGTTGTGATGATAAAAATACAGTACTTTCTGAACTGCTTTGTGGATTAGTTAATGCTTCCATTGAACTATAAGGTCCTTCAGAACTAAATACAGCTTGTGATACTGATAAATTAGTATTATTTTCTTGACTATTTAATTTAGGTTCAAGTTCTTGAGGAGCAACCATACTAAATTCTGCTTGTTGAGAAAATTGAGGAGCAACCATACTAAATTCTGCTTGTTGAGAAAATTGTGGAGCAACCATACTAAATTCTGCTTGTTGAGTCATTTGTGGAGCAACCATACTAAATTCAGGTTGAATCATTTGTGGAGCAACCATACTAAATTCTGCTTGTTGAGAAAATTGAGGAGCAACCATACTAAATTCTGCTTGTTGAGTCATTTGAGGAGCAACCATACTAAATTCTGCTTGTTGAGAAAATTGAGGAGCAACCATACTAAATTCTGCTTGTTGAGAAAATTGAGGAGCAACCATACTAAATTCTGCTTGTTGAGTCATTTGAGGAGCAACCATACTAAATTCAGGTTGAATCATTTGAGGAGCAACCATATTACTTTCAGTTTGAGGAGCAAACATACTAAATTCAGGTTGAGTCATTTGTGGAGCAACCATACTAAATTCAGGTTGAATCATTTGTGGAGCAACCATACTAAATTCAGGTTGAATCATTTGTGGAGCAACCATACTAAATTCAGGTTGAGTCATTTGAGGAGCAACCATACTAAATTCAGGTTGAGTCATTTGAGGAGCAACCATACTAAATTCAGGTTGAGTCATTTGAGGAGCAACCATATTACTTTCAGTTTGAGGAGCAAACATACTAAATTCAGGTTTAAGAGTAACCATATTACTTTCAGTTTGAGGAGCAAACATACTAAATTCAGGTTTAAGAGTAACCATGTTACTTTCAGTTTGAGGAGCAAACATATTAAATTCTTGTTGAGAAAATTGGGGGGTAATAATATTATTTTCAGTTTGAGGGGCAAACATACTGAATTCTGGTTTAATAGTAACCATATTATTTTCAGTTTGAGGAGCAAACATGCTGAATTCTGGTTTAAGAGTAACCATATTACTTTCAGATTGAATAGAATTTAAATTACTATCTTGATCTTTTAAAATATTATAGTATTCATTTCTAAAATAATCATCGCCATTTTGATTATTATTATAATAATTAAATAAATATTGTTGTGTTGTAGTATTTTTTTGGTCTTTTTGTTCTATAATTCTTCCATCAGCTGTATAATGCATAATATATATAAAACTATAAATTAATTTTAAATATATTAAATAAAATATATTTAAAAAAATTGTATTTAATATATTTTATATACTTTTTATTTTAATATATGGATAACGAGTTAGACATAATTTATAATAATAAAACTGAAAAAATTATTAAATTTTATTCAGAATCAATAAATAGATTTAATGAAAGAATTAAATTTATAAAAACATTAGAAAAAGAAAATATTATATGGAAAGATGCACACAAATATTCTAAAATATGGTATAATATTACTTATAATAAATCAAAATATAATCAAGAGTTATATATTAAAATTATGAAATTTGTTAAAATGATGAAAAATTAGATAAATTTGTATCATATTGATTTATTTTTGTATTATCAGATGAAATACAAACAGGTGGTCTAGGCATTGGTACTTGCCATTTACCAGATAATAAATTATCAAATGTTTGTGAAGTTTTAGCAAATTTATCACCACCTGATATAGAAATTTGTCGACTTAATATTTTTTTATTTTCTAAATAATTTATAATTGTGTTAATATCAACTTGATTATTTTTTATCTTATATTTTATATTTTTTATTTCATTAACACTTAATATTTCATTATTTAATAATTCTTCACACAATAAATCAATATATTTTATTATTGAATTATTTAGGTCTTTTTTAATTACATCTATTCTTTTATTACATTCTATTTCAGGTAATCCATCATTTTCATTTAACTCTAAAGTTTTAAGTTCTACTTCATTTTTTATTTTATTTATATTTTCTGATAATTCTTCTGATTCATTATATTTAATTGGTTTTTCTAATGATTGTTGATTTATTTCAGGTATTATTTGATTTATAGGTTGTTGTGATTGATAAACTATTGGTTGTGGTTGAGTTTGATTTATTTCTTGTGATTGATAAACTACTGGTTGTGGTTGAGATTGATAAACTACTGGTTGTGGTTGTGATTGATAAACTACTGGTTGTGGTTGTGATTGATAAACTATTGGTTGTGGTTGTGATTGTGATTGTGATTGATAAACTATTGGTTGTGGTTGTGATTGATTTATTTCTTGTGATTGATAAACTACTGGTTGTGGTTGTGATTGATAAACTATTGGTTGTGATTGATTTATTTCTTGTGATTGATAAATTACTGGTTGTTGTGATTGATAAATTACTGGTTGTTGTGATTGATAAATTACTGGTTGTTGTGATTGATACATCATTGGTGGTTGTGATTGATAAACTACTGGTGGTTGTGATTGATACATCATTGGTGGTTGTGATTGATAAACTACTGGTTGTGATTGATTTATTTCTTGTGATTGATTTATTTCTTGTAATTGATTATTTTCTTGTGATTGATACATAATAGGTTGTGGTTGTGATTGATAAACTACTGGTTGTGATTGATACATAACAGGTGCTTGTGATTGATAAACTACTGGTTGTGATTGATACATAACAGGTGCTTGTGATTGATAAATAATTGGTTGTGAATAATTAAATATTGGTTCTTGAGAAGTATTTTTAACTGGTAAACTATAATATGAATTTGAATCAGAAGGTTCTTGTGAATTATATGTAGTTTGTTCTAAAGATCTATTTAATGCTGTAAAAGTATTACTCATATTATTTTAATTTAGAATTTTTATTTTTTTTCTATTAAACATAATTATTAGAATTATTATTAGAATAATTAAAAATAAATTTAAACAATATAAATACATTAAAATATTTAAATAAGGGTATAATTTACTACTATATTTTATAAATAATGGATTTAATAGTTCATCTTCTATTTTTATTTGATTTTCTTCTTTTTTTATTTCAAAAATTATTTTTTCAATAAAATCTTTAATCATTTTTTCAATCATTAAAATTTAATATTAATATATTAATATTAAATATTATTTTATTTAATTATAAACTAATAATTAATACTATTTAATAAACTATGAAAAACCCCCTATTTTTATATAAAAATAGGGTAATAATATGTACTTTTTAGTAAAAATAATAGTATAAAAATATAAAAATTGATATTTAATTATATAAAGCTTTCTTCCTTATAATAATAAGTATGTCAACAGAACCAAAGTTTTATAGTGAGGATGTTAAATCAATTAAATCAGTTGATTTTAAAATATTTACAAATAAAGAAGTTAAATCATATTCAGCTGTTTCAAATGATCCATTTGGTATAAATTTAGCTGAATCATACGAAAATTATGAACCAAAAAAAGGAGGCTTAGTCGACTTACGTTTGGGTAGTTGTGATATATATTTATTATGTACTACATGTGGTTTAAATTCATTAGAATGTGTGGGCCATATGGGTCATACTGAATTAGCACAACCATTATTTCATTATGGATTTTTAATGCATTTAAAATCAATACTTCAATGTATATGTATTCAATGTTCTAAATTATTAGTTGATAAAACAGACTCATTATTTAAGAAATCATTAAATAAAAAATCAGAAGCAAGATTTAAAGAAATTAAAAATTTAACAAAAAATGTTAATTATTGTTATAATTGCGGTACACCCGTTGGTAAAATTAAAAAAGAAGAAAAAGAAAGTACAGCATCATTAAAATTACTTTTAGAAAGAGAAGTTGAAACTCAAATTGTAGATGAAAAAACTGGTGATACATCAGAAGGAACTAAAAAAATAATTAGAGTATTATCACCAAGAGATTGTTATAATATTTTAAGAAATCTTTCTGATAATGAATGTTTTTTACTTGGATTTAATCCAAAAGAAGCAAGACCAGAAGATTTAGTTTTAACAAGATTTCCTATTCCACCAGTAAATATAAGACCAACAAATAAAATTGATTTTATGCAATCTTCTACAATGGAAGATTCATTAACATTAAAAATTGCTGATATTATAAATTGGAATAAACGTGTAAGAACACAAATGGATAAAGATGTTGTATCAAATGAATTATCAACATATAATCAAGATAGTATAAATCTTTTACAATTAAATGTTGTACAATATTATGATAATGAATCTATTCCATTACCACGTTCTGAATTTAAAACAGGTAATAGACCAACCAAATCAATTTCTGATAGAATTAAAGGTAAACAAGGTCGTATTAGAAGTAACTTAATGGGTAAACGTGTAGATTTTTCAGCACGTTCAGTTATTACTTCTGATCCATATATTGATATTGATGAAGTTGGTGTTCCTAAAAAAATAGCAATGGAATTAACAGTACCTGAAGAAGTAACACCTTTTAATATTAAGTACTTAACTGACTTAGTTAAAAAAGGTCGTGATGAATATCCTGGTGCAAACATTGTATTTAAACCAGTTTATAAAGATGGTAAATTAGATTTTCAAAAAATAGATTTAAAATATAGAAAGAAAACAATTAAATTAAATATAGGAGATATTGTTGAACGTCATTCAATTGACGGCGACTGGGTCCTATTTAACAGACAACCTACATTACATAAACCTTCTATGATGGCACATAAAATGCACGTTCTCAATCGAGATGATGCTAATACCTTCAGAGTTAATGTTTCTGTATGCGGTCCCTACAATGCTGACTTCGATAAAAGAAAAAATGCACTTTTCGTGATGTAATATCATCATATGTGTAAAATAATCACTGTCGAAAACAGGAGGCGTGAAAAGCGTGTTACCTCCTAGTTCTTTAAAGTAATTTAAAGGGCGAAACACCTTGATGCGGGAAACCCGTAAAGCATATTCTACCAAGTTTAATTAGAAATAATTAAATGGCTTCGGATAATACTCGAAGGTACGGTAATAATGAATATGATGTTTTAAATTTCTAAATAAAATTGATTATTATTTAATTTGATATTGTAAATTAATATTTATGGAAGAAACTATAAATACAGGAGTAATTTATGTAATTACAAATTTAGTAAATAATAAAAAATATGTGGGAAAAGCTAATTCATTTGTTAAACATGTTAGAAATCCAAATTACAAACATGGAACAGAAGGTAGATTTAAAAGGCACTTATCTAATGCAAAACAAGGTAATAATGAAATACCTTTATTATATGATGAAATTCGAAATTATGGTTCAAATAATTTTAGAGTTGATACTTTAGAAATATGTTTGAAAGATGATTTGAAAAATAGAGAACATTATCATATATTAAATTTGCAAACTTACAAAGAAAATATTGGATATAATTTTTTAGTAGGAGATAATAAACCTGAAGATGAAACCAGAAAAAAAGAATATGAATTAAAAAAAGTAGAATCAAATAAAATAAGAGCACTAGATGGTAAACTAAGACAATCTGATGAAACATTAGATTTACCTCCAAATATCTACAAAAGAAAAACTGAATATTTTGTTCAAATTAAAATAAATTCTATTTTATACAATAAAGCTTTTTTGAGTGCTAAAGATAAAGATGAAGAAAAACTCAAAAAAGCAAAAGATTGGTTAGCTTTAACAAAACAAACATATGAAAATATAGAAATTTAAATAAATTGGCAATCCGCAGTGTTAGTTCCTAATATCGTTATGATAAGATAATGGAGCGCATTCAGAGACTGAACGGGTGTTGGTCATAAATGAAGAACTAATCATTCTGATATGGCTTAAGATACAGTCCACCCCTATATGAAAGTGTAGGGATATCTCGTTGGGTGATGAGATGAATATACATCTTGCACAATCTGTGCAAACAAGAAATGAATTAAAACATATAGCAAACGTAAAATTACAAATTATTGGTGCAAAAGATTCAAGTCCAATTATTGGTTGTGTCCAAGATGCATTATCAGGTGCATATTTATTAACACAACCAGAAGTTAAAATTAAAGGCTCTGATGTAGCAAGTTTTTTATGTAATACAAGTTCAGAAACTAAACATCAAATTGATATGAATAAAATATATACTGGTCATGAAATCTTTTCACATATTATTCCTAAAGGTATTAATATATTTCAAAAAGATTTTGAAATCAGTGATGGTATTTTAAAAACTGGTGTACTTAATAAATCTACATTATCAAAAGTTAAAAACTCTATTATTCATTTTATTTGGGATAAATATGGACCAGAAAAAACAAGAAGATTTATTGATGATAGTCAAAAATTAGTATTATCATTTTTATCTCATAGAGGTTTTACATTTGGTTTTGGTGATTGTATGCTTAATAAAGATGTTAAACAACAATTAAAACAAATGATTACAAATAAATTATTAGAATATAAAATAGATTTAACACAATATGAAAATGATACTGACCAAATTGATATTAAATATATTGAAAACATTCTAAATTCTGGATTATCTTCATTTGGTATTGATAGTAGTCAAATTCTAATGAAAAATTTAAATACCAGTAATAATTTATTTGTTACTGTTAAATCTGGTTCAAAAGGTAATGAAACAAATTTACAACAAATTTTAGGCGTTAGAGGTCAAATTAACGTTGAAGGTGTTAGAATTAAAAAGAAAGTAGAAAATAGAAGTTTACCTATTTATCATAGAGATGATGATACACCTGAAGCAAGAGGGTTTGTTGTTAAATCATATTTTGAAGGATTACACGATTATGAATATTTCTATGATGCTATGGCTGGTCGTGAAGGTTTAATTGATACTGCCATTAAAACTGCAAAAACTGGATATGTTTCTCGTCAGCTTATTAAAGGCTTAGAAGATTTATCCATTAAATATGATAATACTAATAGAAATTCTAGAAATGTAATTATTCAGTATGTATATGGTAGTAATGGTATTGACCAATCAAGACAAACATCATTAACTATTAATATGTTAAGTATGAATAATGCTAAAATAGATGAAGTATTTGGTTTTAATGACAAAGAAATTTCTAAATTAGAAAAAGCATTAAAAATTAAAGATTTAGAAAAATTTAATACTTATTATACAAATAAAATTAAAAAATATCGTGATGAATTAAGAGTAATACAATATAAAGCAAATAATAATTATAAAACTTTAGAAGAAAAATACTTTTTACCTGTAAATCTTTTAAGAATAGTACAAGATTATACACATAAAAAAGAACATATTGAATTAACTCCTAAAATGATTGATGATAGTATTGAAGACTTATTAAATAGTTATGATACTAAATTATTACCATATGTTACATCTTCAGATACATATTTAATGAATGATGATAGAGCATTAAAATATTTATTAGAAATTGCTATTCATAATTATTTATGTCCTAAAAAATGTATTTTTGAATATGGATTATCAAAAACTGATTTTGATAATATTATTAAAGATATTAAACAAAATTTTATTAAAGCATTAGTTATTCCTGGTGAAATGGTTGGGATTGTTGCTGCACAATCAATTGGTGAACCCACTTCACAATTAACACTCAATACTAAACATTCAGCAGGTAAAGCAAAAAATACAACTGTTAATACTGGTGTATCAAGAATTGAAGAATTACTACATTTTAGTAAAGATATTAAAACCCCTGTTATGACAGTTTATTTTGATGAAGCAATTTGTGGAGATAAAAGTAAAGTTAATAAAATTAGTTCATATTTCAAATATTTAACTATAAAAGAATTAATTGATTCTGCTGAAATATATTATGATATGAATTTAAATGATGAATTCTCTAAAATAATAAAAGATGATAATGTTTCTAATCCATTTTTTATTAATAATCAAAAAGTAGAAATATCATCATTACCATTATTATTTAGACTTAAATTAAATATGGAAAAACTCCATGATAAAGAAACTACATTATTAGATATTAAAACAAAATTTATTAGTTATTGGCATAAAAACTTTTCTAATCTTAAAAATAGAAATAAGATGGAAAAAGAAATTTTTACTAAAATATCTCGTTGTGCTATTTTATCTAATAATGATAAAGTTAATCAAATTATTCATATCAGATTTAATATGTCTTCATTCAATTATAATATGTTAACTGAATTTTTAAAAATTGTATTAGAAGAAATTACATTAAAAGGTATTGATAACATTAAAAATATTGATATGACAAATGAATTAAAATTAACTTTTGATCCTAAAACAGGAGATAAAATTGAAAATAAAGAATGGGTTGTATCAACCAATGGTATTAATTATGAAAAACTTAAATATATTAAAGGTATTGATATGAAAAGAAGCTCATGTAATGATATTAATACTATTTATAGATTATATGGTATTGAAGCTGCAAGACAAATATTATTAAATGAATTCCTTCTTGCATATCAATCATCAACTATTAATCAAAATCATTTATATGTATTAATTGACATGATGACTCATTTAGGGTTTATTATTTCAATTGATAGACATGGTTTAAATAAAGTTGAATCAGACCCTTTTACTAGAGCATCATTTGAAAAAACTATGGACCATTTTGTTAATGCTGCCATTTTCAATGAACATGATACAGCAAATTCTGTTTCATCTAGAATATTATTAGGTAAAGTAATTCCTGGTGGAACTGGTGCTTTTGAATTATTATTAGATACAGAAAAATTAGAAAATTCAGAATATACTAAAAATGAATCAGGTGGTAGAATTACATATGGTTCATTATTAGAAGAAGAGTCATTATTTAAAGATATTATTAAATTTGGTATTGTAAAGAATGATTTCTTTTTACCTGTAAATTAAATGTTTAACTTATTTATTTTATAATTTTTAAACTAATATTTTTTATTAATTTAATAATATTATATTATTTCTAATCAGAAGTAATATAATACCCAAACTTATATGAACTATTGTACAATTGAAGATGCATGGAAATCTTCTGACCATTTAACAGAACAATTTTCATTTTATAAAAAAAAAACTATAGAAAATTTTGAAATTCAAGAAGAAAAAGTTCAGAAAAATATGAATAATACAAATATGAATAATATGAATATGAATAATATGAATATGAATAATATGAATAATATGAATATGAGTAATATGAATACAAATATGAATATGAGTAATATGAATACAAATATGAATACAAATACAAGTATGAATACAAATATGAATACAAATATGAATACAAATATGAATACAAATAATAATTTAAGTAATAACAATGATTATTTAGATAGTGTTTTTATTTGTAATGATTTTTGGGACCATTTAAATAAATGTTCATCATGTAGAAATAAAATGCGTCAACGTTTTTCATCAAATGTTA